>ERZ1023701.442-NODE-442-length-12812-cov-83.480599_pt1 | contig 12812 bp, 5 predicted proteins | sample MGYA00380350_ERZ1023701 | MGnify/ENA primary metagenome ERZ1023701 (study PRJEB33179, sample SAMN07449025) | human gut metagenome | biome: Human-gut; feature: Human associated habitat; material: Faeces | host: Homo sapiens | place: India:Kasaragod | collected... | reverse complement strand
TTTAAGATTATGAAGATTAAACATTTATTTGGCTTGGCTGTCATCGCAGCTATGACAGCAAGCTGTTCAAGCAATGAGGACCTGGGAACCGCAGGTCCAGGTACTGGTACTAATGAAGCAGGTGTAAGCTATGCATCTATCACTATCAACTTGCCTACAACAAGTGGTACACGTGCTGCAAACGACCAGTTTAATGGAGGTACAACTTCTGAGTATGCTGTAAATGATGCTACACTCCTTATTTTCCAGAAGGCAGGAGAATCTGAAAACGACTACACGTATGTTGAAGCTGTATCACTCGGAAATTTGGATCCTTGGAAGAATGATAACACAACAGGTATCACAACTGAGTCTACTACTATCACAGCTAAGCTTAATAGCGCAACAGTAGATAAGGATGGTGGTAAATACTATGCATTGGTCATTCTTAACAATGAAACTGCAACAGACACGAAGATTACACTTCCTACAGCTCCAGTAACATACGGAAAATGGAATGTTGCAGCAAACACAACTAACATTACAGATTATAAAAAAGGTTTCTATATGGCTAATGCTCCAGAATTTACTACAAAAGATGTTGAGCCAACAACCCTCGTGCCAATAAAGGGTATCTATAGAACAAAGGAAGAGGCACAGAGTAAACCTGGTACAACGGTTTACGTAGAACGCGGTTTGGCAAAGGTAACAGTAGGATCAAACAGTACAAGCAATTATTTTGCAAAAGATGGTGCCAGTGCAACCGGAACAAAATATAGCAACGACAATGTAAAAATCACAGATTGGGCATTGGATGTTACAAACAAGAGTTCATTCCCAGTACATGTAACTTCTGGTTTGAAGGCTGGTATAACACCGACAAATCTAACAGATCAAAAAGTTCCTGCTTATGCAGAAATTTGGAGTAACACAGAAGCTACTTCAGGTACAGCTCCAGCAACATCTCGCTTCGTTAGTCATGCAGATGCTTTCAAGCGTGTATATTGGGGAATCGACCCTAACTACAGCATGGACTTAAAGGACTTTACAAACTGTAAAGCACAATTCACTCTAGCTGAACCCGATGGAAAAGGAGTTACATGGAATAACGGTTCTGGTTCTGATAAGCCATTGTATTGCTTGGAGAATACCTTCGATATCAATAATATGACGCAAGGTCAGACTACCCGTGTTCTTCTTAAAGCAACTTATACCCCAAAAGCTTTAGAAAATGAGACAGATAAGACCTTCTTTATGATTGGCAATAGTTCTGACTTTTGGACAGAAACCACTCTTACGGAACAAATTAAGAGCAAAGCTGAAGAAGTTCTGAATACAAAAACAGGAGTTTCAGTAACTCTCAAGGATGATTTGCTGAAAGGCGGTACACACGTATTGGATGAAACCACTGTTGAGATCAAAGAAGGTACAGAAGACAAGACAGCAGTAGTAGCAGGTCAAATTAATACCAAACTCGGTCTTGATAAGGATAAAGGTATCGGTATCAAGACCTACAAGAATGGTGAAAGCTATTATATTGCCCGTATCAAGCACTTCGGTGACGATTTAACTCCTTGGAACGAAGGCAATGCCACATATGGTGGAAAGAACCTGGAGTGGCTTGGCCGTTACGGAGTACTTCGCAACAACTGGTACGACCTCACAATCAACAAAATTAGCGGTCCTGGTTATCCAGACGTACCAAAGGTTAAGCCAACCGATGCAGACGATGAGGATACCAAGTACATCAGCGTCAGCGTGAAGATCCTCGACTGGGCTAAGCGTTCACAGAACGTAGAATTGTAATCCATTTCACATTACTGAACTTTCGCATGTGGTTCAAGTACGGGCTGAAGGCCCAAAAGCTCCTAGCCCAGGGCAGCGCCCTGGGTATAATGGCAATCAGCAAGGCGCCCTGTAAGGGCAAAAGCTTTGTGTTTTGTCTGGAGTTTTAAAGCTTTTGCCCTTACAGGGCGACAGGTTTGCGTCCGTAATTACCTAGGGCGATGCCCTGGGCTAGGGGCTTCTGCCCTTTCAGGGCGTGTGGAGCAAAACTTGCGAAACTTGAATTATATATAGCTCAGCCGCTCTAGCGCTAAGGAGCGGCTGGCTATATCGGAAGAATAAGAATCAATTTATACACTTTACTTTTTCATAAAACAGATAAGCATCATGGCAAACAAGAAGTTTAACAGTTGGATCAAGAATATATGCATGGGATGGGGATTCATCATGGCGGGCAGTATGCTCAGCAGCTGCAACGACTTGATGCACGACGACCTGCCTCCTTGTGACATGGGTGTTGACTTGCAGTTCAAGTACGACTACAACGTGCAGCGTGCCGACATGTTCAATGATCATGTGGGCGGCCTCAGCGTATTCGTATACGACGAGCAGGGCAACTTCATTGCTCGCCATGATGCCTATAACGATGCGACATCACAGCCGCTCAAGGACCCTAACTATGCCATGAGAATCAATCTGGAACCGGGCAAATACCGATTCGCAACCTTCGCCTTCCAAAAGAAATACGAAGATGCACTCGCGCAGCCAGGTGCCAAATTCCAGATAGCTCTGCCACAGCAGGGTGACAACATCACCGCCCTCCATGCACGACTCGACCGCGAACAGGGCAAGGTGAACAACCAGAACCAACCGCTCGATACACTCTGGCAAGGACTCAGCAACGAACTGGTTGAAGTAAAAGACCTGCAGGTTACACGCCATACCATCGGTCTGGTTCGTGATACCAAGCAGCTCACCATCAGCCTGCATCAGACCGACGAGCCTGCCAACATCAATGCCGATGACTTCAGTTATCAGATAACCAATGCCAACGGCGATATCAATTACGACAACTCTCTCCTCCCCGACGAGGAGTTGACATATACCCCATATTACACCTGGACCACTGAGTTTAAGGATACCGAAGGCAATGTAAAGGAGCGCACCGCTCATGCCGCCCTCATGTTCTCCCGACTCATCTGGCATCCGGTAGAAGAAAACGACAAGAACGCCATCCTCTCCATCACGAACAAGACTACAGGCGAAGAGGTGGCACGCATCAATCTTGCTGACTGTCTGGCTCAAGGCCGTGGCGCCTTCGAAGCCCGCCAATATTCAGCACAGGAATTCCTGGACCGTGAGTACGACTACAAGCTCGACTTCTTCCTCCAGGGCAACCAGTGGAAGTATGTGCAGCTCAGCATTTCCATCCTGGATTGGAGCAAGCGCATCCAGCGTGTCGATTTCTAACCGTTTCAGGTGTCAGAGCCCCTTCCGGGCATTTAGCTCATAAGAGTATTTGACTTTAAAAATTAGAAACAATGAAAATACGAGATTTCATTTTAAGTTTAGTTAGTTGGTTTATATTGTTGGTTACAGTAAGTTGCTCTGACGAACTTGGAGGCGAGCGCGCTCCCATTTCGTCAGAAAGCAACTTACATGTACTCGTGCCAACCGTGCTCAGCAGCCGCGGCACCCGTGCCGACGATGCTTCCGGCCTTCCTACCTATAATGCCACGGTAGATGAATGCCAGATTAACGACCTGACCCTCTATGCTTTCCCTGTAGGAAATGAAGGCAAGCTCCTGGTAGAGACGCTCCCTGCCCCACTGGCTTCGATGATGCTGGAGCAGCATGTAGCTAACTATCAGCTCAAAATCGAGCCGGGCACTTACCATATCTATGTGGTTGCCAATATGAGTGATGTGTTGAAAGACCAGAATAAGAATATTGATTCGGAAGAAAAACTCAAAAATATCGTGCTGAATTATTATCCTTCAGGTGCTCAGCCAGGTATGCCTGTCTGCACGAATATCCCGATGATTTATGAGCCAAAGGATGTAAACGGTTCTTTCATCAATACAAAAATAGAAAAAAGTGGTGATAAATATACAGAGGTAGCAGCTAACCTGAAGTTTACATGCGTAAAGGTTAAGCTGAATCTTATCTTCGATCCTACTGCTGAAGGTTCTGCATTCAATGGTAATAGCTATATCATCAAGGATATTCTGGCTCAAAAGCTTTCTCCTAGCACCACGCTGAGTTGGGATGGAGCATTTAGCAATTCTAATGTTAGCACAGATTATGCCAAAGGTTTTGAAAATGAAGTTTATGCTACTTCTTCTGAGGCAAGCAATAAGGGTGGTTATTATAAGGCAGAAGACTGGACAGAGGATGCAACCAATGCCAATGTGAATAATAAGGACATCATCACCCTTGTTCAGGGTGCTACTCCTAAAGCTGCTCCACAGAATGCCGCCGATAAGTGGCTTTTTCAAGGCACTTACTATCTGCCTGAGCGTTATATCGCCGATGCCTCTCAGCAGTCTACCCTCAAAGTTAATGGCTCTGTGAATGGTAACATTGTGAACTACTATAAGATTAAGCTGGGACATCGTCAGGACGAGAGTTCAACTTCCAAAGAAGTCCCAACTTTCCCTCGTGGCACCTATTATGAGATTATCGGCAAGATCAAGAGTCTGGGAAACATGACTCTCAACTGTAATGTGAGCGTAGAGGACTGGAATCCTGTAACGATAGAAGCCGACTTCAACCATACTACTTTGTGGGTAAACAAGACAAGCGCTCAAATAACCTCCATAGAGGAAGACTCTATTTCCTACAAGTCAAATTGGGTGAATGTGGAGTTTGGTTGCGATGCGATTGTTGATGGTAAGCCCCTCGTCGTTGTAGATAAAAGAGATGAGGTCAAGCATATTATCACCTTTAGGATTAATCCCGAGATTCCCATGAGTGCTTATGGAAATGGGAAAGGTCAATTTCCTCCGAAAGGAACGACCAAGATATGGCTGAAGGCTAACAACCTGAAGAAATATCTGGATGTAGACTACAATGTAGAACCTCTGTTTGAGGTTGATCCATTGGAGGTAATCATCTATTATGAGGCAGGTGCAAAAACCAACACAAAGGTATTCACTTGGGTTACAAACTTGGGAGGTATCGTGCTTCCTAACGAGCAGACTTCCACCATTGGTAGCTCAACTATCAATATATCGAAGCCATCCGATGAAAACGCTCCCAAGGGAACATTCCAGGTGGAGGCTACAACCGACCCTGGAACAACTACAGTGCATACATTCCGAGTACACTCGAAAGACTCGTATAATAGCAACTATAAGTACAGAGATATTAAAGTAACAGTAAGACCTCCGGTTGACAATTACCGTATCTATTTCCGTGCCATTAATGACAGGTCGTCAAATTCGTCAAATAATGACAAGTTTAAAACTAACCAATTCCAAGGTATTTTGGATGAATACTATGGAACAGGTGATAACAATAACAACTGGAACGATTCTTGGAGTTGGGACAATAAGATGCAAACAAGTAGACATAATGTATATATTTATTCTCAAAAGGGTGAAACGACAGGAACAGCAATACCTAAAGAAAATGTGTGGTACTTTAATGGTAGATATAATAATCCAAGCGGTATGACTGGGGACACGAATAATCCAGGATGGTACTACCAGGACATGGGTTTTAATGCTAAAGGATATAGATTGGATAAAGGCGACGGTCAAGAAACTACACCGATCAAGCCTGGCGAGACATTGATGATATTCTACAGCTTCATCAACTATGGTGCGGACCTTCACCGCTGCCCTCAGCACATGGCGCCTGGTATCCCCCTTTTTAACTATGAGGATAGAGAAGGTTGGATACTTTACGACCCGACAACAAACCCTTATTATCGTATTTTCGATGAGAAGCCGATAGTTAAGGATATCAATTATGTTGTCTATACCAAGACTAAAGTATTAGGCTGGGCGTTTAAGTTCGGTGTCGCAACAGACAATCCGACATCCTCAGAAAGTAATGACCAATTTGTACATTGGGACAACACTTGGGATGGTCACAGCGCCAAGAGTTTTAAAAGCGAACAAGTAGGAGACTGGTGGAAGACAACGATAAGGTTAAAAGCGGTTGACGGCTATCATGAGAAGGGTATAGTCCTTCAGTTTGAAAAGGATGTCTATGATGAGAAATATACCCTTTTCAGAGGTAGAAGTTATGAGAAGTATAACGATACAGGATATTATGACAATAATAGCTGGCATCCAGGTATACCATCAGGTGTATAAACAAGTAAAGTAAGTAAGGAAATGAAAAAGATAATATCTCTTTTAGTGGCACTGCTGACATTGGCAGCATGTAGCGACACTTTGAACGAAGGTTCCAACCCAAGCAACAAGAATGGGGTGGAAGATGGGGGCATCACGCTCACCATCAACCTTCCCGACTTTACAAAAGAAGAGCTGACAAGAGCTGGCGAGAAGGGATTGACAAGTCTGAACGCCGTGGCTTACGATAATGACAAGAACTGCCTTCTCAACCAAAAAATCACAAGCTGGGAGGTTGTTTCTGATGGTTATAAAGTGAAAGTGCCAGTCACGGACAAGACTACAATGATTCATCTGGTTGCCAATGCCGGCGATTTGTCAGATGCTCAATGTCAGAGTGGTTTGGACAAGGCTGCCATTTCGGGAACAATCAACACAGAGAATCCTGTCTGCTGGGGAATGATCAGCGTGTCAGACTTGATGAAGGAAAATCCGAAAATCAGTCTGCTGCGCCAGTTTGCCAAGGTAAACGTCAAGTATGAGAAGACTACATCCAGTGATTTTAACGACGACAATACGTTTGAATTGGAAAGCTTCCAGTTGTATGAAGCTGCAGACAAGGGAACCATAGCTCCCAAGGATTTTAACTATAATGCAGCAGCAGTCAATGTGCCAGATGATGCAAGCAAAGCTAATAGCGGATGGCAGACAGGCGAAACACCTTTCTATGAGACTGCCGCCGGTCAAGCCTATCTCATCGTGAAGGGTAAATATAATAGTGTGGAGTCTTTCTATAAAGTATCCTTCCTTACCGACAACGACATGACAAAACCGATGGCACTGCTGCGCAACCATGCTTATACGGTGACTATCAAGCACGTCAATACCTACGGATGGCCCACAGTGGATGGGGCTATTGCAGACCCATATCCCGAGAACCGAATGATGGTAGACGTGAAAGATGATAATCCTTTGGTTAACGATATGATAGCCTGCAAGGACTACCATCTGGGAGTAAGCGACCAAGTAAGCGGCGCATGGGATAATGAGAATATTATCGCCACTGTCGTTACAACTATCAAAAACGGCGAGACGCCGACTTTCTCTACGTCCGATGACTGGATAAAAAAAGATGTTACGATCAATAAGACTAGCACTGTGACGGATACTGACGGTTCAAACTCTACTACAGGTAAGAAATATGAGATTTCGATTGCGGTAGAAAAAAATGAATACTCTGAGGAACCACGCACAGGAAAGGTAATCGTGAAGTCGGGCGACTTGACCCGCACCATAACCGTGACCCAGAAAGGTAAGGACTTCAAGCGTTCTGACAGACGCGTAAAGCTTGTGACATCAAGCGATGTGGGCACATCGGAAGAATATGATGACTATTTCAACAAATTCCTGCCAGGTACTAAAGGTATCAGCCCGAAGGATATGCAGAACGATATTGTCAGAAACGATGGTCTGCACTTCGGGGTGGGAACCAACCAGTTCAGTTATTTGATTCCAAAGAAAACGGGTGATGATGTGACTTATGGCGCAAACAGCAACTTGTTTAAGGTAGAGAAAGATGGAGCTAACTGGAAAGTGACGCTGGAAAGTGCCGCTGACAACTATGATGTCTGGATAGGTGCCTTCACCATCACCTATCAGGAGAATGGACACGACATTGCTATCACGTATCCCGTTTATCATTGTGGACTCTTCCACAAGATAGATGCCAGCAACCAGCAACCGCCTGTTGATCAATCTCATGTCAGCGGCCGTTTCTACTACGGTGTAGTGAAGGTGAAAGGAAATAGTAAAACATACGTCATGCTCGACCGCAACCTCGGAGCCTCCAGCGACAGATGCTATGCTCCGGGCACCAAGGCGTTGGAAGCTAACAAGGGTGCTATTGGCGGATACTTCCATATTGCTAAAGCGAAACAGGATCAGGCAAATGCAGGTAATCTTATCGGCAATCTGCCTCAAGGTTTCACTATTCCCGAGAATAGTGTGTTCCAAGACATCATAGACGGCGGTAATCTGAAAGAGGAGACCCGCTACACCTTGTCGGGCGAGGCGTACAACAGTGTTGAGATAACAACAGACAATTCGGAGCTGCCCGTAATCTATTTGCCAGCCACAGGATATGTGGAGGGTGAGGCTTTCAGAAATGTCACCCATGTCAGCCTATGGACCCGCACGCTACTCTCAGGAAATCAGGGTTTCGACACCACCAGTCCTGAGTATGGCTTCTGGTATCGCTATTTAGATGTGTATGGTAAGATTTGCACCATGTCGAATCTCCGCTTCGTCAGCGGTAATGCAGGTAAAAACACCGGGACTTACAGGGCCATGCCAATCCGCCTGGTACATGTCCTGAAATAAACATCAGATAAGTGATAAATACAATAACATCATTTACTTATATATAATTAAAGTATAAAAAACAGCTGTTTTTACAAAGAAGAGGGTGTGTCATAAGACACACCCTCTTCCTTGATTCTAAACTTCCTTCCAATCAACCAGTCCTTTACCAGAATCATCCAGTTCTATAGCAATAGCTATTACCTTGCGTTTATCCGCCTTGAATGGTTCGGCATATTGTCTAGCCTTAATTTGCTCCGCTGCCGCATCAATGCCTCCATTGTTGCTCAGCTTCAGTTCCAGAACGTAGATGAAGTTATTGGTTTCCAACACCATATCTATCCTACCAGTAGAAATCATCTTCTCAACTTCCACCCTGCAGCCGATAGCATTGAAGATGGTACTCAAGATAAGACGGTACCTCTCTTCCATATCCATGCTGGCAAGTTTCTTATTGCTGTATGGCACATCCGCAATAAGCGCCTTCAGACATTTCATGGCTTCAGGCAAATCGCCAATTTTTAGAGAATACAGCAACATATTCTGTGTAGATATCACTATCGCATTTGATTTCAGTGTCAAGGCTGGCAAGACTATCTTGTATAGAGCCTTGCGTACTTCATAGTTTGGAATGCCCAGCAAATAAATTCCTTCCATATATCCCTTTATCGTGAGATAACCAGACTGATAGAGGAAAAGTTCAGCTCCACCACCTGTCACATCAGAAGTCTCCAAGGTATCGCTGTCTATCGGACATTTCTCGAAATCCTTCAATCTAATTTCCATATCATCTACAAACTTAGGAAGCAAAGAGGTTGCTCCAGATGAAGCCCAGTAATTCTTTAGACTGGAGTCAGCGAGGGCATTGATAAGACTGAATGGATTGAATATATCAACCATATTTTCATGACTGAAATGATAACCATCGTAGAATGCCGTCAACTGTACCACGGCTTCATCAAAAGTCCATCCTTTCTTTGTAGCCAACCTGTTAATCTCCGATTTAAAATCTGAGAGGAGTTCATCTTTCGTGATACCGCAAAGAGCTGCATACTCAGAATCAAAGCTGATATTACTCAAATTGTTGAGTACAGAGAAAAGAGAAATCTGCGTAAACTTGGTGATACCGGTAATGAAAACAAACTTCTCGTATTTATCATCAGCTTTGAGAATGGCAAAAACCTCTCTATAGATATCCGTACATGCTTCATGATATGGAGTCTTCCAGGAATGCTGCAATGGAGAGTCGTATTCATCGATGAGGATGGCAACCTGTTGTCCAGTTTGCTCATATGACGTTTGGATAATGCCGTCAAAACGGTCGGCAAGTTTGGCGGTGGGCTTAGGTGTAATGTCATATTCCTTCTCTAATCTGTCGAAAGTGATGTCGAGATAAGAGCGTAAAGTTTCCGGCTCTGCGCCAGCACGACTCATATCGAGCCTGATGACAGGTCGCTTCACCCATTCCTTCTCCATCTGCATAATCTTCAACCCTTCGAAGAGTTCCTTCTTACCCAGAAAGTAGGCTTCGAGCGTATCTACCAACAGAGATTTACCAAAGCGGCGTGGACGGCTCAGGTAATTATACGTTTTATTTCTATTGGCAAGTTGCCAGATAATATCTGTCTTGTCAACATAAAGATATCCACCCTTTCTGATTTTTTCAAAAGACTGGATGCCTACTGGTAATTTTCTATCGTTCATATCTACTATAATTGCTTGTCTAATTACAAAAAACAAAATTATCGTGACTTGCTAAGTTCACCTATATATGCCCCTTGCATATCAGGTACTTGCCATACATATATTTCATTTCTAATCATGGTGCAAAGGTACGAAAAAACAAAATAACTACCAAGTTTTTAGAATTTTTTCTATATAATTTATTCAAGATTCGCAAGTTCAGGATACTATCTTACGGCAATCTTCTGACCCTTAGCCTGAGCACAGGAGTGGGTAGATGCCTTCACGATGTAAATGCCGGATGGAACTCGCAGAATCATTCTCTGCTGTCCCGTTTAGTCTGGACGATTATTATATAAGTTATTAATATTCAATAACTTATGCTCTAGAAGTTGTGTATTCGATTTGATTTTGTACCTTTGCACTCATATGGTATCCTAGCCTATTTTAACCTACTAAAACAGTTCTTTCAACTAAGAAAAGAAACATTTATACTTAGATAAAATCTCCGTTCATAGACGTTGAATGTCCGTTCAAAGACGTTGAACCGCCGTTCAAAGACGCTGAACCGCGGTTCAACGTCTATGAACGGAGATTTCAATAGGGTTAAAGAACATTTTATCCTATAATCAACCAAGACTTTTCCCGAGATTAACCCATTATTAATACAGCAAGAAGGAAGAAAGGAGATAAGAGGAAGCCTGAAAAGAAATAAAAGGAGGAGAGAAAAGAAATAAGAGAAGGGAGAAAAGAAATAAAAGGTATAAGGAAATGAGATAAGGGGCATAAATGAAGAAAAGATGTTTTTAATTTGGTGGTTTCACCATTTATTCGTATCTTTGCCAACAAAGAGAATATCACTTAAAAGAAAGGCGAGCAATTATGGCAAGAAAACTATATCCGATAGGATTACAAACTTTCGAACGAATCAGAGTGGAAGATAAGTTCTACATCGACAAGACGGAATATGTATATCGTATGGCACATACGGATGGTACTTATTTCTTCCTGAGCCGTCCACGCCGTTTCGGAAAGTCGCTGTTGCTGACTACCATGCAGAGCTATTTTGAAGGAAAGAAGGAGCTTTTCAAAGGACTCGCCATCGAAAAGCTGGAAAAGGATTGGATAAGCTATCCGGTGCTGCATTTCGATATGAGCATGGGCAAACACATGGAGATAGCCCAGCTGGAAAGATATTTCGACCAGCGACTTGCAGAACAAGAGCAGAAATGGGGTATTACGAATCCGGCTATTGATGCCAACGACCGCCTCATCTCACTTATCCAAACTGCCTATAGGGAAACGGGCAAGCAAGTGGTAATACTGATTGACGAATATGATGCCCCTTTGCTTGATGTGGTGCACGAGGATGAAAAACTGGAAGAACTTCGCAACGCCATGCGCAATTTCTACAGTCCGCTAAAAGGATGCGAGAAATTGCTCCGCTTCGTATTCCTCACAGGCATCACCAAATTCTCTCAGCTCAGCATCTTCAGCGAATTGAACAACATCACCAATATCAGTATGGACGAGCCGTATGCCGGCATTTGCGGAATTACGGAAGATGAACTGGTGAACGGAATGCGGAATGACATAGAGGCACTTGCTGAAAAATTAAACTTATCGTATGAGCAGACGTTAGCTAAGTTAAAGGATAATTATGACGGCTATCATTTTACATGGCCTTCTCCAGACGTTTATAATCCGTTCAGCTTATTAACCTGCTTTGCCAAGCAGAAAATTGATTCCTACTGGTTTGGATCAGGCACTCCTACTTATCTGATCAATATGATGCGCAATTTCAACTTTCTGCCAGCGAACCTGGGCGAGAGCATGGAAGCCGGAAAGGATGACTTTGATGCTGCCACGGAAACCATGACCACCATCATGCCGCTGCTCTATCAGAGTGGCTACATCACCATCAAGGATTATGATGAAGAAACGGAACTCTATACCCTAGCCATTCCTAACAAGGAAATAAGAGTTGGATTGTACAGAAGTTTGTTGCCTCATTATCTGACCTCAAAGACTGCGATGTGTAATACTACCATCGCCAAAATGTCGGTGCTTATTAAACAGGGCAAGATAGACGAAGCATTACAGTTGCTGAAATCGTTTTGGGAGACGGTGCCTTATTGCAACAACACCCATTACGAAGGTCATTACCAGCAAACGATGTATATCATCTTTGCCTTGCTCACGAATTTCAGGATTATAGTGGAGCAACATACGTCAAAGGGGAGAATTGATATAACCATGGAGACGGACGATACTATCTATGTAATGGAGCTGAAGTTTGGAAAGACTGCCCAGGAGGCTCTTGAGCAGATAGAAAGCAAGCATTATGCCGATGCCTTTGCCATGAGCGGCAAGGAAATTATCAAGGTAGGTATGAGCTTCAATATCAAAGAAGACAACACCATCGTGTTCGATTTCTTGAAGCATTTGGAATTAAAGCTGCCTTGATACTGTCGTTAGCTAATGTAAAGGCACAGACTATTTCATCCTTACCACTTCTTTCAGTTGCAAAGAAATATGTCTTCCCTAATAATTGCCCATCATAGAGACAAGCCTCTCGATGAAAGAAGTCATCAAGGTCTTTATCGCCACAGCTAAAAGTATCAAGCTCCTCTTTTGTCGTAACTCGAGGGGGTGTAATTTAAACTGTGTCAAGGCTTGTTCTTAACTTTCATTCCCACTCCC
>ERZ1023701.434-NODE-434-length-12978-cov-9.865511_pt1 | contig 12978 bp, 12 predicted proteins | sample MGYA00380350_ERZ1023701 | MGnify/ENA primary metagenome ERZ1023701 (study PRJEB33179, sample SAMN07449025) | human gut metagenome | biome: Human-gut; feature: Human associated habitat; material: Faeces | host: Homo sapiens | place: India:Kasaragod | collected... | reverse complement strand
TACATATATTAAATGGACAAATAATATATATTAAATGGGCAAGTAATATATATTAAATAAGCAAGTAATATATATTAAATGGGCAAGTAATATTTTGGATAGCATTTGTGCGTTGACGAGACCAAAGGCAATACTATATTATCACTTAAATAAATTCTCCATTGTAACTTCTTTCTGCACAATTCCACTATGCTTGCCATACGCCACGCCATAAGTGGTAATCATCGTAAGATGAACAGTCTGTTTGGGCGACAAAGTGCTCTTCAATGCCTCTATACGATGGCGCAAACGCATTTCTTCATCCTTGCTTATATGATAAGGAGCACTGGCAAACTTCATCTCACATAGATTGACCACGTTGTCATCCCTAAGAATCAACAAGTCAATCTGCACGCCTTCTTGTTCCTCATCTCCCTTCACACTCCAGGCAGAAACAGAAGATTTGACACCAGCAATCTGAAGAGCACGCTTGATTTGCTCTATATGTTGCCAACAAACCTCCTCGAAAGCCACCCCATGCCAAGCCTTCAGGATGTCTGAAGTCATGTTATCATTGGCAAATCCTGCATCACATGCATTAGCTTTTACATATTTCAGCCAAAAAAGACAGAAATTATCCATCAACTTATAGCATTCCACACTCTTCGCCTTACCATAAGGATGATATCTCATAACAAAATCACTCTCCACCAAAGCTGCAAGCGTATTCGTTAATCCACCACCCAAAGGAATACCGGTGGCATTACTGATTTCCTCACGAGTAAAACCTGCATGACGAGTAGCCAACAACCTGACAACCTTTTTGCTATCCTCTGGATTATTGAAGATGGCAGCAAAAAGCCGGTTGAACTCATCACGCAAACGAGGCTTGCTACCAAACAGAATCTTATCCACATTCTGCTCGAAGCTCAATCCTTTCTGGAAATAGCTTATATAATAAGGTATGCCTCCAAACACCATATAACTTTGCAAGATATCATATTGGCTCATTTGGATTTGAGCATGCTCAAAATACTCCTCACACTCTCGCAAGGTAAAAGGAGACAGTTTGATTTCCGCAGTCAATCTGCCATAAAGCCCACCTTTGTTTCTCGACAAATTGCTAAGAATCCATGAGGTAGCACTGCCACAAACGATCAGCATGATGTTATCTCTGCCACTGCACCATCCATTCCAAAAGTTCTCGAAAGCAGGAAGAAAGCCTGACCTAGGCGTATCCATCCATGGCAGTTCATCTATAAAGACAACTTGCCGCTCACCTGTATCCAAGTGCTGCAACAACTGTTCCAGCTGGAAGAATGCCTCCATCCAAGACTTAGGTTGTTTATATCCCTCAAGTCCTTGATTAAGAAGCGCATAATAGAAGCTCTCCAGTTGAACCTTCATCCGACTTTTGTCACTATCTTGGTCAACTGGCGAAACCCCTGTATGCTGAAAGGTAATGCGATCCTTCAGTGCCTGTTTGATAAGAAACGTTTTGCCCACACGTCGTCTGCCATATACGGCGACAAACTCAGGTCGGTCACTGTAATACAACTTTTCTAATTCTGCAATTTCCTCTTTTCTTCCTACTATCATAGTCTCAAAACTTATTATATTCTACCGCAAAAGTACAAAAAATATAGTTTGCGGCAAAATACAATATACTATATTCTGCCGCAGCTATGCTTTTTTAGTAATTTGCGGCAGGATATAATCGTTTTATATATCAGCTTTGATTGCAAATCCATTCACATGGAGTTGGAAGAATTCAAGTAATGAGATGAACAGCAAGTATTTCGACCGCAAGCAGTTTGGTTATGGTGTGGATAGTCATTGCAATATAAAATTGGGCGCTACCTATGTGTTCGGATTCGGCAAACACGTAAAACAAAATAATGAGGCTTCAAGACAAAATGGTGCCGGTTCGGAAATATTGGAATAATTATACTCTCGGTTGGAAATTGTCAAAGGGTTTATAAATCTTCTCCAAATAGAACAGCAAGGCATACACCACTGCCACAACAAGATAGACAAGCCATAGCTGCACATTGCTAAGCTCAATACCGTCGACACTTGCAGCTGGCAACGATGACACCCAAGCAAGCGACAATGTCAATGCCTTAGCAATCCATCCTACAGCTATTGCTACCAAACCCTGAAGACATGGAACGAAGAACAACGCATACATAACTACCGATAGATAAATAAGGACTGTTGCCAATGGGATGGCTATGAAATTGGAAAGAAGAAAATAGCATGAGAAACGTCCAAAGTAATATGCCACGAGCGGTGCAACCATAAGTTGAGCTGACAACGAAACAACTATCATAGAGAAACACCAATTAACCAATGGATGTGTTTCAAGATATTTATGGCTTACAAACACACGCAGCCGGTCGTTGAACAACAGAATGCCAAGAACAGCAAGGAAGGACATCTGGAAACCTACATCCCACAAGCTCCACGGACTGGCAAGCAACAACACCAATGCTGCAAAGGCAAGATAATTGAGCGACATGTTATTGCGCTGCAACATCTGTGCAAACGTAAATAATGTGAGCATAAAAGCCGAACGCAGCAAACTCAATGGCATGCCAACCATTGCTGTATATCCCCATACGGCAATAATGATGAATGCCAACATCAGTATGTTATGCCTCCTTCTACCAAGAAACATTACAAGCAAAGCGTATAGTATGCCAAGATGCAAACCCGATAGTGCCAACACATGCGAAGCACCTGATACCGAGAAACTTTCGCGCAACTCGGCCGTAAGACTGCTCTTGTCGCCAAGTGTCATAGCTGCCACTACTCCATATGCCTCATTGGATATGGCAAGCTCACGATAACGCTTAAGCAGTTTCTCGCGCAATGTCATGCACCTAAGTTGCACACGTTGCACTCCCGACAAATAGTCAAGCTGTACAACATCACGTTGCCATGCTCCATCACGCAGAAAACAACGCGCCACAATATCGTGAACCTTTAGCCAACGCTGATAGTCGAAGTGGGTTGCTATATTATATGCTCCACATTTATTATATGCACCATGTTGGTTTGAATAATCGTCAATATTCAAGAATTGCGTATAGCCAACAATGCCATCGCCTATAGACAAAGCAGGAATGTTGTCGGCATCTTTGCCTTTAGGCAGATAGGCATATACACGATGACCGGCAAAACGTCCGTCGGCTATTGTCAACTCGCAACGCAATGTCTTTGTACGCTCAACCGGCATAGAAGACACTACAGCCGAGAATGGTTCGGAGGTTTGGATAAAATAGAAATGCGACCGTTCTACACTCATGCTCATGCGCAAAGCGCCACCTATTATGATGCAGCCAAAAAGCATGAGGCTTTGCACCATTGGCCTTACATTAGTGTTATAGGCTACAAATGCCGCAGCCACAGCCACAACAAAGATGCCAAGCCATATACGCACACCCACTACATCGGCAAGCACATCGCCCAAGGCAATGCCTAAGATAAGCATTGCCACAACCCTGACAAGCGGATTAAGCTGCAACGTGCTGTTCATATACATTACTTCTGCAGTTTGGAACCTTCAATACGCTTGGGACACACATTAGCCAATTCGCATTTATCGCAATGCGGCTTGCGCGATGTGCATACATATCTGCCATGAAGCAAAAGCCAATGGTGGGCACGAGCAAGATCAGATGCCGGAATATGCTTTACAAGTTCCTGCTCTACTTTAAAAGGAGTGTCGGCTGTACGCGGAACAAGTCCAAGACGATGGCTGACTCTAAACACATGAGTGTCTACTGGCATTGCCGCCTGTCCAAACGCAACCGCCTGCATAACATTAGCTGTCTTGCGACCTACACCAGGCAACTTAAGCAAGCTGTCAAAGTCGGCTGGCACTTCTCCCATAAAATCATTAACCAGCATCTGCGACAACTCCACAAGATGACGTGCCTTGGCATTGGGATAGCTCACGCTCTTTACATACTCGTATATCTCTGCCTCATCAGCCTCAGCCATAGATTGAGCGTCAGGATAATGTGCAAACAACTCGGGTGTTACCTGATTGACACGCTTGTCGGTACATTGCGCACTAAGCACAACGGCTACAAGCAACTGAAATATGGAGCCAAACTCAAGCTCGGTTGTTACCTCGGGATGAAGCTGTCGAAAATAGTCGAGGACGTAGGTATATAGTTGTTTCTTTGTCATATCTGTCTTCTTTAGTAATTATCCAATAGCATTATATTGATTGGAAGTATTTTGAATTTCAAAGATACAACTTTTTAATGAAATACGTACGTCTCTTTAAAGATATTTTTTATAAGATACTAATATTGCAAAACACCACGATTTCATTATTTTCCAACTCCTAAACAGAAAATTAAACTATCCAACAAAACGTTGTCAGCAAAAATTCTTGCCGTTTTTATTTATTCTTATTAACTTTGCATACAGAGATAAAAATGAAACTAATCTAAAGATACCACAATTTATGCAATCAAGAAGAAACAAAGGTAAGTTGTTGCGCCAGTTGCGCGACTATGGCATCATCACTATCGCAATGATGTTAGGCGTTATCGGCCTCAACCTATTCCTGCTGCCAAACGAGATAACCACTGGCGGCATTATGGGTGTGGCATCGATTGTGTATTGGGGAACTGGCATCCCAGTACAAAACACCTTCTTTGCGCTTAACGGCGTGCTGCTAATTATAGCCTTAAAGGTACTAGGATGGCACTTTTGTGCCAAAACTATTTATGGAGTAGTAGTATTCACAGTAGGCTCGGCTATACTGCAGAGCGTTATACCTCCAGGACTGCATCTGCTTGCCGACCAAAAGTTTATGGCATGTATGGTAGGAGCTGTGTTCTTGGGTATAAGCATTGGTATGGGTCTCTCGGCAGGAGGCTCTACTGGTGGTTCGGACGTTATAGCGGCTATGATACACAAATATCGCGATGTTTCGTTAGGCCACATCATCCTGTTCTGCGATCTTACAATTATTACATCTTCGTATGTAGTGTTGCAAGACTGGGAGAAGGTACTATATGGCTACGTGCTACTGTTTGTCATCTCGTTTGTTGTAGACCATTTGGTAAACTCGTTGCGCCAAAGTGTACAGTTCTTCATCATCTCTGACAAATATCAGGAGATTGGCGAGGCCATCAACGAGATAGCCGACCGAGGTTGCTCTATGCTAAATGGTAGCGGATTCTTTACGAAGAAAGACATCAAGGTGATATTCTGCATAGCAAAGAAGAGCGAGTCGAACTTTATCTTCGAACTAATTGATGAGATAGACCCTAATGCCTTCGTAGCGCAGTCGGCCGTTGTAGGTGTATACGGACAGGGATTCGACCGTGTCAAGGCACATCGAAAGCTCAATCTGAAGGAGTTGCGCGAGAAGATGCAGCAGAATAAGGAATAACATAAAACAAAACCAGGCGACTCGTACCATGTCTTGGCTATGGTGAAGAACATACGTTTTGAAAACCTTACTATCAACGGCAAGCACATATCCAACGATATGCCAGACAAACAAGGTTGGTACAAAACAGCAGATATGGCTAACATCTACGTCAACGATCACGTAGAAGGATTGACCTTCAGCAAATAATACACAATACCCAGTTTAACCTGTATAGCAATATAAAGACAGTGCCGCCGAAGACTATGATATCTTCGGCGGCACTTTTAGTTTTATATATGTGTATATTATTACTTCTTCTTTGTATCTGCAGCCTTTGCCTCCTTAGGAGCCTGCTTGTAAGCCTTGTTAAGACCTGCGATAACCTCGTTGGTGATGTCGTGTGTCTTGTCAGCATAAAGGATATTATCGCCAGCCTTTGAAAGGATAAGGCTGTACTTCTTGTCCTTATTGTATACAGCGAGGAAGTGCTTGATAGAGTCGCGTAGAGCGTTGTTGTACTTCTCTGTCTCTGCTTGGAACTCAGCACTTAGACGCTGGTTAAGAGCCTGAAGATCATTGTTCTGCTTCTGAAGAGACATCTGTATCTGCTGTGCCTGCTCACGTGTGTATGCATTCTGCTGTACCTTCTGCTGGAAGTTGGCAGCTGCTGCCTCAAGAGCTTGCTGCTTCTGTGCAAGAGTGTTCTGGATATTCTGACCCTTCTTCTGAAGAATAAGCGAATAGTCCTTACAGAACTTATACTGTGACATAATGCTGTCTACCTCTACAAAGGCAACCTTTGTGTCAGTAGAAGCTGTCTGTGTAGCAACTGGTTTGTCATCTGTCTGCGACTTTGACTTGTCGCAAGAAGTCATTGTCATTGCTGCCATAGCTGCAACGACAAGTGTACCAAAAATGTTTTTCTTGTTCATATCTATTATTTATTATTATCAAATTGAATTAAAACTCTCAACTCAAAAGTCAAAACTCTTAATAGGCTCTGTTCTTGTCTCTTGCCTCTCTGTCTTGATCCATAACACAGTGTATTCCGAGTTTACGCAAACCCGGATTGTCGTGTACGTGCTGTGACGAGAACTTACCATTGCGCTTGAGCAGCAACTTTATTGAAAGCAATGCAAATGCTATAGCAATAATTAACAGGCTTAAAAGCAAAAGTTTAATCATTTTTATTAACTTTGTATCGGAATGCAGCAAACCACATCCAATATATTTGTTATACCTTATATATTATATATGGTTTCGACATACCTCACCACAGCGGGCAAAGCACAGCGAAACAAATAACTCGCTGCAAAGGTATAGTAAATCCGCCGCATATCAAAATAAATTATTGAAAATTCAGATTAATATTGTTTCAACATAAAGAAATTAAGAAAAAATGAGTAATTGTGAATTGAAACCTGCTCGCGTATTCGAGCAGTTTGCTGAAATCAACAAGATTCCTCGTCCTTCTAAGCACGAGGAGAAGATGATTGATTATCTTAAGGAGTTTGCCGAGAAGCGCAACCTTGAGCATGAGGTAGACGAGACTGGCAACGTCATCATCCGCAAGCCTGCCACCAAGGGGCACGAGAATGCTCCTATGGTAAGCCTTCAGAGCCACATGGACATGGTATGCGACAAGCTTGTAGACGTTGACATCAACTTCCAAACAGATGCTATCCAGACATACGTTGACGGCGAGTGGCTTACAGCTAAAGGCACAACACTTGGTGCAGACGACGGTATTGGCTGCGCTATTGAGTTGGCTATCCTCGACAGCGACGATATAGAACATGGACCTATCGAGTGTGTTTTCACACGCGATGAGGAGACAAGCCTCACTGGTGCTATGGGCATGAAGGCTGGTTTCATGAAGGGCGATATGCTTATCAACCTCGACTCTGAGGACGAGGGACAGATCTTTATCTCTTGCGCTGGTGGCAAGACAACATCTGCCAAGTTTACATTCACACGCGAGCAAGCTCCTGAGGGTTACTTCTTCCTCCAGGCTTCTATCAAGGGTTTGAAGGGTGGCCACTCTGGCGACGATATCAACAAGAAGCGCGCTAATGCCATCAAGATTCTCACACGCTTCCTTTACAAGGAGCAGGAGAAGATGGATCTACATCTTGCATCATTCAACTCTGGCAAGTTGCACAACGCTATTCCTCGCGATGGTGTTATCGTATTTGCTGTACCTGCAAGCGAGAAGGAAACTGTACGTGTAGACTGGAACGTATTTACTGCCAATGTTGAGGAAGAGTATCACGTTTCTGATACAACAATGGAGTTCAATCTCGAAAGCGCAGAAGCAACTGACGTTATCGAAAAGAGCGTAAGCCATCGCTTCATACTTGCTATGCAGGCTGTTGACAATGGCGTGTTTGCTATGTGCCAGGACGAGGCTCTTGCATATATGGTTGAGACATCTAACAATGTGGCAAGCGTAGCTACTTCTGATAACGAGATAAATATCGTTACTTCGCAGCGCTCTAACGTTATGAGCAACCTCGAGAACGAAACCAACACCGTTAAGGCAGCTTTCGAACTCGCCGGTGCCGAGGTTAAGATGAGCGACGGCTATCCTGCATGGAAGATGAACCCAGACAGCAAACTCACAAAGGTTGCAGTTGAGTCTTATAAGAAACTCTTCGGCAAAGAGCCTATCGTTAAGGGCATTCACGCCGGTCTTGAGTGCGGATTGTTCTCTGAGCGCTATCCTAACCTTGACATGGTTTCGTTTGGTCCTACACTGCGCGATGTTCATACACCAGACGAGCGCCTGTATATCCCAACCGTACAGATGGTATGGGATCACTTGCTTGACATCTTGAAGAACGTGTAATGGATTGTTATAAAAATCCTTGACACGTGGTATTTTATTCTACTGTATTCAATGAGTACTATATTTAACGAAATACTGTATTCAATGAACTACTGTATATTATGAACCGAACTTTCGCAAGTTCAGTAATATATATAATAAGGTAGCGGAGGACATAGGCCTCCGCTTTTTTGTTACATAAAGACATAATTATGTCTATTTACAATATTATTTATATTTTTCGTTACATTTTATTGCATTTATAATTATTTTTATTACATTTGCATCATCATTTAACAACAACAAACAATAAAATGTAAAGATTATGAGAAAATTTACACTTTCTGTTGCTTTAGCATTGAGTTGCACTTATAGCACTTCTGCACAGATACCAAGCCTACTGCAAAGCAAACTAATAGATACACAAAAGATAAAGACGGCCGCCAAAGAAGCCAACGACTTATGGAAGCCATCACACGAAACTCTTTATATGCCCAATGACAACGATAGTTGGACTAAGGACTCTGAACACTATTACACATATAATACATCTGGCAATATACTTGTATCACTATCCGACGATGGAAAACAGAAGATAAAGATTGTAAGCACATACGACGAAAATGGACAGCTTCTTACCGAAACCACTTATCGCACTGACAATGGTTCGGACGAACTAAAACCTCGTATGATGAAAGAATACACATACGATCCTTATATCCACGACCTTGCCACGTCTTTTTTCTTTAGTACCATCAGCAATGGAGAGTGGCAACACTTTTATGGCAGTTGCTACAAACGAACTGTTGAGCGCGACGACCAAGGCAGAGTTACAAGCATAACTAAGTCGATTCTTGATGCTCCCGACCACTACACTGACCAGATAAAGAGTCTGTTCACATATAATGGTACAAGCAAGGCTCCCGTTTCATACGAATACCAAACATCTAATGGTAGCACGCTAACTACATCTGCCAAATACGTGGATCTGAAATGGGCAAAAAGCACAGGCGAATACCTTGGTGCCTACTCTACCAACTGGTTTACTAACGGCAACTTCCTGGAGTCGGCAACTATTAAAAGCGATAGCTATGGCGATATTCTCCTAACAGCTACAGACAAGTGCAACGGCTCGTATGAGGTAGAGCAGACATACACAGCCGAAAGTCTAAAGTCGCAGAAGGAAATACAGAAATACGAGACTTTGGATGATAACGGCAGTTTCAAATACAGCGATCTCTTCTATTTCAATATCGAGGGCAATGCCGCAACCGACGACGATCTATATCAGGGTACAATAATTGAGACTTCATACGACGACCATAAAAACATTGTGTTGTACGAAAGTCGCAATGTGTCGCAAACCGGCATTGAAAACGCTAAGATTGCCGACGGCATACGCAACGAATACGTTTACGGTGGAGAACATGGCGAGATAACCCAGACCACTACATGGACTTTCAGCTACAACGACAATGAGTATATGCCCGACTCAAAGGTTGTTGCCGACGATTTTACAAATGTTTCAACAGGAATAAGCCACTGCACAATACAACAGAAAAGCAAGCATAACGCCAACGGAGTATACACATTGCAAGGTGTAAAGGTTGCTCAATCGGATACCGCCACACTACCCCACGGCATATACATCATAAACGGAAAGAAGATTATAAAATAACTCAATATCACAAACAAAAAAATTCAATGCTTATGAAAAATTTTACACTTGCCGTACTTACGGCTACATTCGTCGCCACTGGCGCTTTTGCACAGACATCTGCCGACAAGAACATACTGCCAGTAAAAACTAAAGCTCTGCTTGAGAAGTTTGAAAAGAATATGCATGCCGTTAAAACCATGCCGGCAACAATTAAGACTATGCGCGCCAAACGTGCCAATGAGGCTGCTATATGGAAACCACAGCACGACATCCAGTACTCGTACGATGAGGGTTGGGATAAGGATGCAGAGAACAATTATACCTACAATGCACAAGGTCTTGTACTGACTCAGGTACTTGATGCAGGTGGTGACTTTACAAAGCTCGAGAATACATACAACTCTAAAGGTCAAATAACCCACCAAATTATGTCTATTTCTGAGGACGGTAAAACATACGAAACTTACTCGGAACGTGTTCAGGAATATGACGAGCAAACTGGATATACCACAAAATATGAATCTAAAGTATCCGATGGAGAAGGTGGCACAACGACTGGTAGAGGCTCCAACTACACAACTATCGAGCGAAATAGCAATGGCAATATTACCAAACTGACCAAATACACAATGAGCGGTGGCGAATACGCCGAAAGCGAACGTATGGAGGTTGAATATGCCAATGGCGGAAATGCTCCTACAACCATCACATGCTATGGTTATGACGAGGACGATGCAACATATGGCATAACAGAGACATACACCGACATGACTTGGACTAAGTCGGATGGACAATTAACCAGTACCGACCCGTTAGACCTTATCAGTGAAACCAACCAACTGAAGTCATGCACTATTCCTGGAGACGATATTACATTAAAGTTTAATGTAGACGCAAAGGACAATGGAGCCTTCACCATCAGAGTCACATATGATGGATACCCAGCTTCTGTGATATATGCAGAGGAAAAGTTGGAATTCACAGACAACAACGGAAGCTACCGATATGGTATGTATATTTATAATTATAACCAGGTAGTAAGCGCCAACTATATTGAAGAGAAGTTTGATGACCATGGCAATAGCATCCTACAAGAAGAATGGGAAACTTCGGAAGAGAATATGTATGCCGAAAACAGCAAAACTGGTGCTGTACTTGTTGATGGCATTAAGCACGAATACAAGTACGATGGACCTCACGGAGAGATGACCGAAGACATTGAGTCGGATTACGACTCTGACGAGGATGCATACTTACCATACATGAAGGTGACATACGACTCTTTCGTTGATGCTACTGTAACAGCCATTAAGGGTATAAATGCCAATGCCGACGAACCTGCAACATTCTACAACCTCCAGGGTATGAAGGTTAATGGCAATGCCAAGGGTCTCTATATCATGAAGCAAGGCAGCAAGACTGTCAAGATAATGAAATAAGTATAGCAACATACAATACGCAAAAAAGGCTCTTCTAAATAAGAAGAGCCTTTTTTGTTTGTCGGGGCGACAGGATTCGAACCTGCGACCACCTGGTCCCAAACCAGGCGCGCTACCGGACTGCGCTACACCCCGTTTTTCGATTGCGAGTGCAAAGGTATAAATAATAATTGTATCTACCAAACATTTTGCTAAAAAAATTAGCAAAAACTTTAAAAAATATGGGCATTAACAACTATCATTTTAGTTATTAATGCCCATCAGCATATTATATCCGTATATTATATAATGTATTACGTTGTTACGAATACGTTATTTTTACGAAATTCTACTTAGTCCTTGATGATATCAAGCTCCTTGAACACACGTTTCAATATCTGCACACCACGCTCTACCTGCTCCTCAGTATGAGTAGCCATCAATGCGAAGCGTACAAGAGTGTCCTGAGGTGCGCAAGCTGGCGGAATAACCGGATTGATAAACACGCCATACTCAAAAGCCTTAGCTGTAGCTTGGAATGTCTTGTCTACATCGTGTACATAAAGAGGAATGATTGGGCTCTGTGTCTCGCCTATCTCAAATCCTTCTTCCTTGAAGCGTCGCAATGCATAATTGGTAACCTTCCAGAGTTTCTCAATGCGCTCAGGCTCATTCTTGATGATGTGCAATGCCTCAAGAGCAGCTGCTGTAGCAGCAGGAGTGTTAGACGCACTAAAGATATATGTACGGCATGTATGACGAAGATAGTTGATAGTATCTTTGTCGCTAGCGATAAAGCCACCTATACTTGCCATTGACTTAGAGAAAGTACCCATGATAAGGTCTATCTCGTCTGTCAATCCGAAATAGTCGCATACACCACGACCTTCCTTGCCAAATACTCCAAGACCATGAGCCTCGTCCACCATGATAGAGCAGTTGTACTTATGCTTCAACTCCACAATCTTAGGCAGGTTAGCCAAGTCGCCCTCCATAGAGAACACGCCATCAACAACGATAAGCTTGATAGCCTCGTGTGGCAGATTCTTGAGCACACGCTCAAGATCGTCCATATCGTTGTGCTTGTAGTGCAACTGTGTGGCAAACGACAGACGACGTCCGTCAACAATACTTGCATGGTCGCGGTCGTCGCAGATGATATAGTCGCCACGTCCTACCACTACCGCAAGAACGCCCGAGTTTACAAAGAAACCTGTAGAGAAGCACAATGTCTCGTCCTTGCCTATATATTCGGCAAGTTCCTTCTCGAGCTGCACATGCAAGTCGAGAGTACCATTGAGGAAACGGCTACCAGCACAGCCCGAACCATACTTGTCCAAAGCCGCCTTTGCTGCATCAATAATTCGCTGGTCACCAGTAAGACCAGTATAAGCATTAGAGCCAAACATTAGGACCTTATGTCCACCCATTTCCACTTCTGTGCCCTGCTTGCTCGTTATTTCACGAAAATAGGGATACACGCCCTCTGCCATGTACTTCTGTGGAAGACGATAGCTCTTGTATTTTTCCTGTAATTGTCCCATTTTAATTTTATATAGGTATCAAAAAACCCAATATTGTTATTTCCAAGGTGCAAAGTTACAAATAAATTTTAAAATAATAACCTTTTTCCTAAGAAATGTGCTATTTTGAGTAATTTTAATCAAGAAAAAACCAAAATGAAACTTTAAAT
>ERZ1023701.418-NODE-418-length-13528-cov-56.706598_pt1 | contig 13528 bp, 10 predicted proteins | sample MGYA00380350_ERZ1023701 | MGnify/ENA primary metagenome ERZ1023701 (study PRJEB33179, sample SAMN07449025) | human gut metagenome | biome: Human-gut; feature: Human associated habitat; material: Faeces | host: Homo sapiens | place: India:Kasaragod | collected... | reverse complement strand
AGATGCGTCACCTTTATTTTCTTATACGGTTTACCGCCCAAACCAAGGGCAGCCATCGTATGATCCTTGATAATCAACTCGCCTTTCTGCAAACCAGCTATCGCCGACTTGATTTCCTGGAAGTCTTTACCCGACACACCAAAGAGATCCTTGATGATACTGTCAGAAATCGTCTGCTGCTTCATGATGAGCGGATATTGCGCATTGGCATAGAAATCGAAGAACTTACTCTTGTAACTGTCCATGTTTTGAGTGGCAAAGATAATGCTCAAGCCCTTATTTCTACCCACAGCTATCAGATTGCGAAGCGGCTGGTTATCGAAGTCCAGCATATAGTGAGCCTCATCGATAATCGTGAAGTGGCGAATCTGTACATAATCCTCATTCACCGCCTGCTTCGGTAACTGCTCATAGATATTGTTGAGCTTTGAAATGATGAAATAGACGATAGCCCTGGCTATCGGACCATCTTTCGGGAAAGCATCCATCTTCACGATAAAACACTCATCTACCAGATTCACCTTATCTTCAGAAGCAAACAGATGATTGCGAATCAACTGCTTCAAAACCGAAGTGATGCTATCATCCTTATCCGGATTCTGCATTCTCTGCTGATATTTCATCAGCATCAGCTCAAAAGTGATAGGCTTGCCTGCCGTCTGCTTATAAGCCTCAACTATGGCTTCACTCAGTCGATTACTCATAGATGCGCTCACCGTTGCACGATCTACAGCGCAGAGTGCACCAGCCATCTCCGTGGAATAGAGATTGATTTCGTTGATGGTCCTACCCGTAAAATCCTTGAACGGCGTGAAAGGCAATGGCGCAACCACAGGATCGAGAATGCAACTTCTATCTACATCGAAGTGAACAAGCCAGCTGGCATTCGACGGGTCTGAGAATTCACCCTTGTAATCGAACAAAAGGAAGTTGACGGGATAAGGCGTTTCCGTGGAGAGATTACGAAACTGCTGAATCAACACCGCCAGCAGATTGGTCTTACCCGAACCCGTGGTACCAGCCACCAGAATCTGCGCATTTGATACCGAACGCCCATTGATATTCAGTTTCGCTTCCATATCCTCTGCATACTCGCCTATCAGCAACTCCAGGGCAGGAATGCCACTTCCGCCATGTCGCCTGTCGCTTGCCGCAAAGAGGAAAGCATTCAGATTCTCATCTTCCGAAAGATAAGCGATACCCCGATAGATTTCCTTCGCCACAATGCGCCCCACGATACTGGCATTCTGCCAATCCACCTCACAATCTCTATATCTCAACTTCAACAAAGCCGAAAAAAGCGACTTTTTATTGTCCTTGGTAAAGAAACTAGGCATGATGCGCTGAGAAGATTTCGATAATCCGATATCTCCCAAACCATCCACACTTCTCTTCTCCGTTAAGCTCAAACTGGCTATCAGGCAAATTCGCATCACCTTATTCAGGGTTAGCATGGCATCCCTCTCCCCTTCCACTTGCCGCGAAAGGTTCAAACGCTTCTCCAGTTTCTCCTTCAAAGGCATGATGGCTTCTACCATACCTTCTGCCTGTCGTATATTCTCTAATGCTACTTCCATATTTATATTGCTCCGTCAATATGAAACATTATTCATTACACATTACTCCAAAGTATCCTTCCTCCACGTGGGTGCTCTGACTTTCCACATCTCTTACCAGTGTATAAGAACGGGAGAGGAATGGTTCCAGCTTCATATAATCCTTATCCTTTCTGATTTCCGAAGTGGTGCAGAGCAGGATGGTTTGCTCGGCAAGTCCCGGGAAGTATTCTTCCATCAGCACATCACGGCTCTCCTCATCCAATACGCCCATCACCGTGTCTATCATCACAGGTGGATTATAATCACCCAGATTTCGAAGCACCTTCAGCAACACCTGGATAAAGATTTGCTTGGATGCTGCATTCAATTGGTTGAGCGAGATTTCATTTCCTGCCTTGTGATAGAGACGGATGGTGAAATTCTCCATACTGTCTGATAGCTCTACCTTGGCGATGCATCCCTTGTAGGAAATGAGGAGTTTGTTGAGTTGCTCCTTCATATCCTCCTCAATCTTTTCCTTCTTGCGTTTGAGCAGAGTGTCGGCAACATCCTCAAAGAAAGGCTTCAGTTTCACCAGCATGTCATATTTCACATCAGGTTCCTGCTGTATCTGCACATCAAACTGGTGAATCTTCCGCTCCAGTTTCTCAATGCTCATCTTTCTGTCATCCGCCTCCTTCTTCAAGATTTCGAGTTCACGGCTAGCCTCCTCGTATGCCTTGATGATTTCGGTATTGCCGCTTACCATGCTACGACGGAGCAGAGCAATCTGACTCTGCTGATTATCATAGTTCTCCAACCGCTTTTCCAAATCGTAACGACTGTCATTAAGGGCGATAAACTCATTCACAGCATTGGCACCCAGCAGATTCTTGAGCGCATCAAACTCGCTTTCATCCAGGAAAGCATAGTCGTCCTTGCGCTGCAAAGCTTCCTGCTGACTCTTCAGGTAAGCCACCACATCGTCATCCTCCACGGAATCCGGGCAGAGGCACTTCGATTTCAGATAACCAAGAATCTTGGTAGTTACCTCACGCATCTGCTCCAGGGAAAGCACCCCTTCACGTTCCTGCTTCAAGGCTTCTTTCTGTCGGATGATGTCGTTCACTTCATTTGTGATTCCCTGTGCAAGTTTCGGAAAGAACACATTGATTTCCAAGGTCTCCACCACTTGCTTCAACTGGGCATTATATCGCTTTGACAACTCCTGCGTATCCTTCACGCTAGCCTCCAGTTCCTGAATCTTTCTTGCAGTCTCGGCAGAATCCTTGGCACCTTCCTTGGCGGCATCATATTCAGCCTGAATGGAAACCAGATATTTGTACTTATCATCCTGGTGCTTGGTATTCTCCTCCTGCAAAGCCACCAGTTGGTTGCGCTGTTCGCAAAGCCCATTATATTCTTCTGCCTCCTTCTGCGCCTCCAGTCTCCTTGCCGCCCATTCCTGCTGCTGATGCTCAGCAGCATTCTTTAATTGCAGATACTTGTTGAATCCCATCACATTCTGGATATTATCCTTGATGATTTGGGCAAAGACATTCTCCTTCAAGAGCTCGCTCGACTGCATGGCATCAAAGAGGAAATACTTGCTGAGTTCCTGCGGCAGGTTTGCCTTGATGATTTTGTTCACCTGCTGCTCGTTGACGGCACGCTGCTGCGGAGGCGTAGCCGTGCCATAGGAGAAAGGCGTGCCATCCATATTGAGCAGCACATTCTCCACAGGCTTGTTGGCAGGATTAAGCTTATAAGTGCGACGCAGCAGATACTGCTGCTTGCGTCCGAGCACCATACCTTCGAAAGAGAGTTCAAGCACGATGGTAGGCTCCACCTTTCCCAAGGCACCATTGTTCAGGAGTTCCTGAAAATGCGCCTTGTTCTGAATCTTCAGTCCATAAAGAGCCCCACAGATAGCCTCGAACAGCGTGGTCTTACCACCACCGTTCATACCACCAATCAGGATGATGGGCTGATCGGGTCTCACCGACAAATCCAAGTCAAGACTCAAATAAGTCTTATAGTTCTTGATTTTGATTCTCTTGATAATCATAATCTTTTCTTCACTCTTCGTTCTTCATTCTTGGTTCTTTACTTGATCTGAGAAATCGCCTCAGCGATAATCTTCTCAGTATCCTCATCATTCATTTCTATCTTATCTACCTTGGCTGCATGATATTTGCGCAGGATTTCCTCGCTCATCCAGTCGAAGTCAATCTCATGCTTCTCACACAGCGTCCTAATCAGGTCGAGGTCTTCCTTTCGGATGCCATAGTGCAAGAATTTTCCATCTAGTCCTTTTGCCATCGTTATTACACCTTATTATATATGTAGCGTTTATGACTTATTTATATTCTTTCGGATAGAAGCTATCCCACTCCACAATGTCTGTAGTGTTCTCTATCTTCAGCGGACAATACTTCCAGTTGTTATTTCTCTCGATGATGATGCCACCCTTCAGATGCTTGTCCTTGTTCTCTTCGCTCGCCATATAGTCGATGAGGGCATTATGCTTTTCCACGGCATCCACATCACTTCCAGCACTCTTGGTATCGAAGAGGAAGACCTGACCATTCTTCATGCGAATCACGAAATCTACATAGAATAGGGCTTTGTGCCCCTCCTTGTTCTCGTAACTGATGGCATAATGCTGCCTACCGGCATCACCATTTTTATACCACCAGTCAATATACTCCTTGTTGGCTTCCAGGAAAGCTTCGAAACGCTCTTCAGGCTTAGAGGCATTCTTTAATTCTACGAATGGCAGAAGAGCATGATCTCGTACCTCATCCTTGATGTGATGACTTCCTTCCTTATAGAGTCGTTCCACAGGAACCTCCCAGTCATAAGTTTTATAATACTTTGCATTCTGCTGATTCTGTCGTTCCTCAAGAATCTTCTGATAACGATTCAAGGCACGGTCTATCAAATCTGCAAATACCTCCTTGTTACCATGATAAAGAATCACCTTCACGGCATCCGTCTCGAAGAGTTCAAACAGGTCTTCCATCAGTTCCTTCAAGGCAAAAGCCAATGTAGTGATACTCACCTTCTCAAACTTCGACCCAATACACTTGGCACAGAAAGCATTGAATGAATTGTTCAATTCCTGCATCGTGCGGACATATCTTGCCTTCTTATCCACATGAGTCTCACCAGTCTCGCCCGTGATGCTGACATCTTCAATCAAATCGATTCCGATGCTTCTTACCTTAAAGGTAATCTTATCCTCACATGCCTTTCTGTTTTTGGCATAAATACTCTCCGTAGCCTCAACATCTTCGGAATCTTCTTCATCCACATTGCCCTCCAAATCATCTATCGTGAAAAGAGACAACTGGCGGTTCTTAACCAGAAGAATATCTTCAAAGACTTTTGCAAGTACCTTCTTGAAATCTGGTCCTAGTCGCTTACGTGCAATGGCAGGACGCTCACAATATTCAGAACGCAGCACCACATTGCATAGATTCTCTCGACGAACAGCATGAATATTCGACATATAGTCCATATCATCTTGCACAATCTTGATGATGTCTTTGCTGAGATTGGTATATACATAGCCCCAATTCAGTCGGTCGTCCTCATAGAAATGCTGCTCAGGCATACGAAGGATGCGTCCCACGGTCTGAGCTGTGAAAGTAAAACTCTCTATCTTTCGGAAGATGAGGAGCACAGCGGTACGAGGGCAGTCCCATCCCAGAGCGATGGCCTGCTTGAAGAGTAACACCTCGGTCAGATTATCCGGTTTCTCTATACCATCCAGATTCTCCTTTTCGTTGCTGAGCCATATCGCCAACTTGCCATTGTCAACATTGATATTCTTGATGGCATCCAGATATTGCATCACCTCTTCCTTGATGCTTTCATCATCCTTATCCATCTTATCCTTATCATTAGGCAACTGAATAAGCAGCAGAGGATTGATATGAACACCTATCTTGCGATAAGCCTCAGCCAACTCTTCCCGTTTCTTCAACGCTAGGCTCACCAGATGCTGGTTCAAAGAGCCATTCGGATCCGTGAAGTTCAAGGCAGGATTCAATACCACGCCCTGTTTAATCATACCTTCACGAACAACAGCCTCTCTAGGTATTTTCACATCCAAATCGCCTTTTGTCTCAGGGGTTGCCGAGATACGAAGCTCAACTTTTGGATTGATGTTCTTCAACACCTTCTCTGTCTTATTGGCGAGTTTGCTGGCAAACATGTGCTCTTCGTCGATGATAACGACGATAGGAATATTCTGTTCTTCCTGGGTTCTGCGAGTAAGATCATAGAGCGAAGCACTCTGCTCCGTATCACGTATCATCACGGCATTATCCTTATTGATACTTTCCCAATTGACGAAAAGGATTTCTCCCGGATGGATGTAGCCCTCGGCAGAATGGTCGAGGTCGTCATAGATGACAGGATGCAACTCCTGTCCTTCCGTAAAGAAGGATTTCATCTTAAAGTAGCTCTGCTCATGAAGCTTGTTGGGAGCAATCCAAATATATGCCAACTCTTTATAAGGTACATCCGTACGGTCTCTCAACTCTGCATTCAGTCGGAGCAACATTTCTGATGCCATCACCGTCTTACCGGCACCTGTTGGAGCCTTAAATACAAGTGTGTGGCGCATACCTGAATAGGTAAGCAGGTCAATGGTCTTATCTACCAATTCCTTGACTGCTTTCTGCTGATATTGTATTTGTTTCATTCGTCGCCTCCTTCCCTCTTATCTTTAATTTCACTTGCTGCCATTGTATATGTTTGATTTTGAAATAAATCCGATTCTTCGACTGTTCTTGCTTCTGAATCCGTTTCTTCTGCAACATCATCCAGGAGTTGCGCTTGGCGTTTCTTTGGCAAAACTCTGCGATAAGCATTCAATACGGCATCAGGCATGGCACAAAGCGAAACGTAATCTGCCACATCCTCAAACTCATCATCATAAGCATAGCCGTTTGGCGAGAAGACATAGACCATGAGTTTGCCGTTCTCCTTACTTTCGGCATTCTTGAATTCCAGCTTCATCAACTCTACCAGGGCTTGAATAGCCTCAGCGCGATAAATCACCAACATTCGTTTAGTTCCATCATTGCTCTCGAAATAGCGAGCAATTTTGTTGTTGATGTTCTTGCCTGCAAATGGCTTCTCGCTATATGTATCGTTGTGGATGCAAAGCATATCTGTAGAGAGTGCCATCAAATTACGCAGATTCTTCGGACTCTTATCACGAGGCACAAACTTCGTTTTGTAATAACGAAGGTTGTTGCGGGTTAAGCCAGGAACCTTTTCTCCCTTAGGAGTTGTATAGCCCTGGATAACTCGACGGTTTCGCTCGTAAGTTACATTCTCACAAATTCCATTCTCGTTATTGGTAACCAAGATACATTGGCGATGTCCGCCATCTTTGGCGTTCAATTGCATTGTGGCATCCAAACTTGTACCAGATCCAGCAAAGAAATCTAAAATCAAAATATCCTTGCCTTTATTTGTGTAATTTACTAGTTTCTTTAACAACTCACATGGCTTAGAAAAAGAAAAGTCTAAAGACAATTCTCCCAAACGACTTGTACCCAAAGAGTTTATACAATCATCAATGTAGTTTGGCGGAACTTTTCCTTTCTCTTCAGCATCCTTTTGATAACGTTTCGTATAAACATTCCACTTGGATTGATTACCATTTTCATCAACAAGAGTTGACTTCTTTACTTTTTTAAACACTAACAAATGCTTTTGTTTAAGATAACTGTCCCATGACCACCTCCAACACTTATCATTATTGTCGTTTGGCTTAACATAAGCCGCATCTCTCACCTCATCAGGAAAAATATTACCAGGAGGAATAATGAAAGAATGGTCAGGACACTCTATATAATATCTTTGATTAGGTCTAGAATCTAAAGAACCTTGATATAAAGATTTAGTGCATTCATAGTATTCCCCTGCTCTTTCACCTTCAGTTTCCAACACAGGAAAATCAGATGTATTAGGAGCAAAGAAACGAGAAACGCAAGACTTATTATTAGCATAAGCCAACACATAGTCTACAGCAGGTGAAAAATGAGTACCTTTTCCATTTCCTCTTTTTTGAACACGAGACACAATTGCTATTTGATTATCTTCACCAAAAATTTCATTACACAACAAAGTTAATTGCGCTACTTCATCTGAACCGATAGAAATAAAAATCACCCCATTATCCCTCAGTAAGGACTTAGATTTTGACAATCGCTTATTCATAAATGATAACCATTTCGAATGGCGATAACCATCTTCTTTGTCTACATACGAATCGTTATAGACGAAGTCTTTGTTACCCGTGTTATAAGGAGGATCGATATAAATAACATCAATCTTTCCAGTATGGGTATAACTAAGAGCTATAAGGGCTTCGAGGTTATCGCCCTCGATAAGAATATGGTTTGGAGCCTCCGCGTCATCGCTGAGGATGGCACGTTCAGGCACTTCAACAAGCACAGGCAGGTTATCAAGCATTCTTTGCTCTATATCCTCAGGCTTGTCTTCCCAAACCAAACCATACTTCTTTTGTGAACGAAGAAGCTGCAACAACTCCGATTTCTCTTGATTCGTAAGACCTTCCAGCTCATTTATCTTCTTTGCGAGTTCGTATTTGTTCATAAAGATAGCTACATTATTTTGTACGCTCACCCCTATAAGCAAATACATAACAATTTTATTCTGTTTTCATTTCTCTGCAAACCTACAATCTTCCCATAAGCCGACAGAAACTATCTTAAAAGAAATTGGCGCAGGGGTGTCATTACTCCTTTTATCGTCCTCGTCAGACCGAAGGGCTTCCGACACCCATTATAACGACAAGAACAAGAAGCAAGAGGACACACCTACGCCAACATAGTATATATGTATGTAGCACAAGGCACACCCTTCCTATACGAAAGGGCGCACTTGTGCCGTGCATAAATACACGTTATGTAGGCGTCCACTGCAATCTCTATCTGATCGTTATAGCTTGAAAGTTTCGGAAGTTTTCAGTCTAATCAGAAGCGAAACGTAGTAAACGTCTAATTCTAAAAGATATAGCCAATCCCCAGACTTTTCAGCCAGCATCCCTTTGCCAGCCATCTCGGAAATGACGCTACAAAATTAACGAAAAGAATTGGAAATGCCAAAGAAAAGAACAACTTTCTTCACTTTAAGACACAAAAAAAGCCTTTCAGCATCTGAAATACTAAAAGGCAATCCTCGTTATGAAATACAATGAAGTTCCACAATCACACAATCTACAAACTTTTCAATCATTGATAAGGAGTTCCGAGTAATATTATATTTTAAATGGAATCTTATTCTTTCTAAACAAATGCCCAGAACATATTCTCATTTGGTCATTTGTCAAATTATGGATTTGAATCCATAAACGTTTACCCCTATATTCTGGCAAGCTCTCATAGATGCGCTTTAAAAAGCCATGTTCAGAGCAGAATCCTTTTTCTCGAATTTCAAGTAAAAGTTCACCACTACCTTTTACATCTCCATAGCCGACAAAGCTTTTTACAACAATTTCAACCATGTGGCTTTTTCTAACGCCACACTTATCTTGTTCACGTTCATAATCAGGATTCATCATATTATATATATATAATAGTTTTATTCTGAGATAGTTTGAAGTTCCAACATAAACTCCCTTAACTTAATCACATCTACCTTAGGAAACGGGATTTCTTTCAAGACATCATAATGATGATCTTCAGTTACTATGTATTTGGCATTAGCCACAATCGCACAATCTACGAACTTGTTATCATCAACATCTGCCTCAATTAAATGGAAGGAAAAAGAAGGAGAGATCTTCTTTACGTTCTTCCTATTCAAAATGGCAGAAATGAAGAGTTCTGATACCAAAGGGGAGATGTTACGAGACAACACCTCACTATATTCCTCGATAATCTCATTGGTTATACATAGAGTATATTTACCAGCAAGAAAATCTTGCCATACTTGATGGTATTCGCTTTGCCTTGAAATTGCAATAACAAGGCAATTGGTATCCAAAACAATATTCATAACTATCGGCGATAAGGAGTTCTTTCGTGCAATGTCTCAAAGCTCTTCAGCTTTTCTTCTGTCATTTCCCCACGCTCCCACATTGCATCTAATTCTTCCTGTCCCTTCTTGGCAAAGAAATCAGAGATAACTTGCTTCAATTCTGCCAATGCTTCCGGGCTTTTTACCCATTGCATCATATCTAAAAGTTCAAGCTGTGCTTGATTAAAAACAGTTGCTGCCATATCAAAATCCTTTCTTTTAAATTAACGCCACAAAATTAACGAAAAGAATTGGAAATGCCAAAGAAAAGAACAACTTTCTTCATTTTAAGACACAAAAAAGCCTTTCAGCATCAGATAATACTGAAAGACAATGATACTTATTCTGCGTATTATCCATTTTCACGTTTATCAAGCAAAAAACTGATAAACTCATCAGAGATATTAAAGATAAATATTATTAAATATAAATATATCAAACGTCGATGGCTTTTTTGTGCCCAAATGTTAAAAACGAGTCAAACATAAAAGAAAGTTTATGTTTAATTTGGTTATTAAAAGACTTTTATGTATCTTTGCATCGTGAATAGATAACTAGATGTTTAACAATTTGAAACTCAACAGATGAATGAAGAAGAGCTAGAAAAGCAGATTAGAATTAAGAAGAAGCTGCTAAGTGATTACATCAGGCTGAGAGAGGCTTATCACATTGATGATGAAACATATTGGAAGTTTACAGACAGCGTTTTAGACCAGCTTTCAGTTCTGATTAAGAAAAGAAAAAAGAATTAAAAATCTCCCCTCCTTCGGAAGGGGATAAAAAATGATAGATATGAATAATAACACGGATTTACTTAAGGAATACGCTTCTCTTGCAGGCAAGGAAGACGAAAAGAGCGAAGCTCGAAAAATAGAGATTTTAAACTACATCAAATTGAATGCTGATGATAGTGATAGAGAAGAGGCGAAGGATTTCATCAGCCAAAAGATGGAGCAGCTTCAGAGTGAAGTCCTGACTTTGCGTGAGCAGCTCGCAGAGGAAGATTACAAGTTGCTGCCACTTCGATACATCGCACAGGAATACTTCGGTAAAAGCGCAGCATGGCTCTCTCAGCGCCTCAATGGCTCAGAGGTTCGTGGTCATATTTACACACTCAATTCCGAGCAGAAAGATATTTTCAATCGTGCCGTCAAGGAGATTGGACAACGCATTAGCTCTTTGCAGTTAGCATAGGGTTATCTATTCACACAACCGTCCCCGACATGATTCCGTGCCGGGGACATCTTCTAAACAAAAAGAATATGAGTCTCAGGCTACTGCAATGTTTAATAATGAGCGTCAGGGAAAGCATATTAGATATGCACCAGCGGGAACGGAAGTTCAGAAATGCTATCCAGATAAACAGAAGATGATAGATAAAATATATGAACTAGGACCATATAATGTGTCCCATCATTGTGGAACACCTGAAACATTAAAAAGAATGAATGTTATTGATATTTCTTTTCAGAGAGTTCCTTTTGATAAACAATCAGCATTTCACAGTGCGCTATCTAGGAGAGTGACAAAATTATTAGATCCATTTAATTCTCATGATCCTGCGTTTCATATAGAAATCAGGCAGTACTAATTATAGAATCAAAAATTTATAGTCTCATTTAAAAAAGAGACTACACAATTATACTATATTCAACAATTTAGTTATATATTACATAAGATATTCAAATATGAAAAAAATATGTTTTATTTCAATAGTAGTTTTTATTATGCTGTCTTGCATGGCATCTTCGCCTCAGCATAGTCTTCAGTCCCGATTGTTTGGTTTTTGGGAGCCAAGTGGAGATGAGGTTACAGTGTTAAAAATCGATAAGGATAGTTTGTATTATGTAGATGAATATCCTATTGTGGCAATACCTTATAAGTTTGCAGGTGATAGTATGACTATAGACGCTGATGGAACAACTATTGTACAACATATTTCATTTCGCAAGGATACGCTCGTTATGAAAAATCAGTGGGGCGACGTTAGTTGTTTTGTACCTGTTAAATAATTCGATCTGTATGGTTGAAACTGCCTGAAAGGGCAATTTCAACCATACATAAACGGTATCTCAAATGTTCAGTGCCGAATGTTAATGCATGGCAGATACCAGTTGCTCCCTTAACGTTTCCACTCCAGGAAAGCTTGTCTTCTGATAGGTTATCTTTCCTTCCTTATTTACAACAAAATAGGTAGGAATGCCTGAGAACTTATGAATTTCGGCAAGAGCAGCAGCCTGTTCTTTGGTCAAGCGCACATGCACGCCACTTATTGTCTTTATCATCTCGCCCCATTTATCTACAGGCGATGAGGCATCGGCTATATAGACATACACCACATCATGAAGTTGTTCTTTCAAAGGACGAATGGCCGACATTGCTGCCCTGCATGGCACGCACCACGTGTTCCAGAAATCGATGAGCACAGCTTTACCTTTATACTTATCTGTTATCGTGGGCAATATCTGCTGGGCAGACATCTTAGGGTCTATGTCAATAATTGACAAGTATGAAGAAGAGGCATTGACCGTCTTTTTGATCTCTGCCATTTTTTTGTCGGCAGCTGACAGTTGCGACTTTAAATCATCGTTATTGGCAAAGATTAATTCGCGCACCATATCGTTGGCTATACTGTCATGAGCCACCGCTATCTGCTGTTCGGTAAGAGGACATTTGCGGTTGAACGAACGGCTTAGACGCTTACCAATAGCGATATCGTCCAACAAAGGGTCGGCAGACATATATTGACAGCGAAGAGCTGACGTGAAGTCGGATAGATAATGATAGTAACGCTGATTCTTTGAACGAAGCACGGATAGTTGCTCCAGCGGCTTGAAGTAAGACAGGGTGTCGATACGCATGTCGGCACGTGGCACACCTCTTTTACCAGTTATCATTGGAGCCATAGATATATTGTTCTTAAAGCCAAACAGAGCCGAGGCATAATTCATAGACAGGATGTTCTGCGCCAATGTTCGGGTGGCGGAGCCAATAGCAGCATTGGAATTGATGGCAGCCGATAGTCGTGCATAGCTCTGCTGTACATAATCACGATATTGCAATGGAGTCATTCCGCAGATATCATCAAAGAAAGTATCGCCATATACATCAAGCATGGTCTTTACGCTCTGCAATTCGGTATCTACAGCAGCGTGTTTGCCTTCAAACCATACAAATTTCTTTACTTCAGTATCATTCGCAAAAAGGTGTGTAGCGGCAAGGGTAAGTGTTGTCAGGTCGATGGTCACGGTTGTCGTGTCATTAGGTACGGCAAGGAATGGTATCTCCATTCTGTTTACACGTATAGTTGCTACAGTTGGCAATATCGCATTGGCGCTGACTCGACAAGTGCCATCTACGCCTATAGAGTCATGGGCGAATGGCATGCGTTGTGGCGAGAACCAATTATCAACTATAATATCGAGCGTGGTCTTGTATTCTGGTTTATATCCAAGCAAGCGCACGGCTACAACAGTCTTGCCAAGATTAAGGTCGGTTGCTGGTAACTTGCTGTTCTTATCAGGTGCTTGTTGCAGTAAGTGTTGCGGAATGTCGGCCTGTGGACGCTTGCCATCGAGACGCACTCCATAAATATTCCAGCCGGAATTGTCGGCTATTTCACGAAAGTCAAAATCTGTTGTAGTCTCGGGCATTGGTTTAAAGCGCAATGTGGCTGCAACATATCCACATTCGGGCACTTTCACGAATACCCCTTTAGGCAACTGCTTGCTGCCAATATAGTCATATTTCACTCCATTTGCCATAATAGAAGCATGTGAATCTATGCCCACCTCTCCACTGGCCTGATATATTTTCACGTCAAGAAATGTAGCTTTCTTATCGAGTGTAACACGCTCAATCTCTAATTTGTGATTGTTTGAGCCTAAGAAGTAAGGACGCTCAACAACTCGCTTGGCTTGTGC
>ERZ1023701.411-NODE-411-length-13637-cov-7.004933_pt1 | contig 13637 bp, 9 predicted proteins | sample MGYA00380350_ERZ1023701 | MGnify/ENA primary metagenome ERZ1023701 (study PRJEB33179, sample SAMN07449025) | human gut metagenome | biome: Human-gut; feature: Human associated habitat; material: Faeces | host: Homo sapiens | place: India:Kasaragod | collected... | reverse complement strand
GAATATGATACACTAATAACTATCAGATGAATGTCAGGTATAAATATGCTTATATATGGAATGATTGGGCGTATTTATATCTGAATGTATGTTAGTATTATTCTTAGTGTGAGTTATGGAGGAATTATGAGTAAGGTAATTGGAATCGATCTTGGTACAACAAATAGCTGCGTGGCAGTTATAGAAGGAGATTCGCCAACAGTTATTACGAATAGTGAGGGATACAGAACTACGCCATCGGTTGTCGCATTTACTAAGAATAAGGAGCGACTTGTGGGAGATGCTGCAAGAAGACAGGCATCGGTTAATTCGGACAGAACCATATTCTCCATAAAAAGACATATGGGAACGGATTACAGGAAAAAGATAGACGGCAAAGCATATACACCACAGGAAATATCAGCCTATATACTTATGAAGTTAAAAAAGGATGCGGAAGGCTTTCTTGGTGAAGAGGTGACGGATGCGGTTATCACTGTGCCGGCATATTTTAATGATGCGCAGAGGCAGGCAACTAAGGATGCTGGTAAGATAGCAGGGCTTAATGTCCTCAGGATTATAAATGAGCCAACAAGTGCAGCGCTTGCATATGGACTTGACAACGGAAATCCCCAGAAGGTGCTTGTGTATGACCTTGGCGGTGGAACATTTGATGTATCAGTTATTGATATAGGAGATAATGTTATTGAGGTGCTTGCAACATCTGGAGATAATCATCTTGGTGGTGATGACTTTGATGCGCGTATTGTTGATTATCTTGTTGGAAGATTTAAGGAAACAGATGGAATTAATCTTGCTAAAGACCCGGCAGCTATGCAGAGATTAAGGGAAGAGGCTGAGAAGGCTAAGAAAGAGCTTTCGTCAGCTATGAATGCGAATATTAATCTTCCATTTATTGCTGTGGCTAAGGATGGACCACATCATATGGATATGAATATTACAAGGCAGAAGTTTAACGAGCTTACAGATGACCTTGTAGATAAGACAGTCATTCCTGTTGAAAATGCGCTTCACGATGCAGGACTTAGCAAGAGTGATATAGGTATGGTGCTTCTTGTCGGTGGTTCTACAAGAATTCCGGCAGTTCAGGATAAGGTAAGACAGATTATGGGTAAAGAGCCATCAAGAAATCTTAATCCTGACGAATGTGTGGCGCTTGGTGCGGCAGTTCAGGGCGGCAAGCTTGGCAATCAGCTTAAGCCGGGTTCAGCGGCATCGGAGATTATACTTATGGATGTAACTCCGCTTTCACTTTCTATTGAAACTGTCGGAGGTATATCGAGCAGGCTTATAGAGCGTAACACAACTATTCCGACACGCCACAGCCAGATATTTACAACGGCTGGCAATTTCCAGACATCTGTTGATATCAAGGTGTTTCAGGGTGAGAGAAGATTTACAAGGGACAACAAGCTTCTTGGCAACTTCAGACTGAGTGGTATAAAGAGAGCTATGGCAGGTGTGCCACAGATTGAGGTAACATTTGATATAGATGCGAATGGTATTGTAAATGTATCAGCGAAGGACTTAGGAACTGGAAGGGAGCAGTCGATAACGATAACTTCAAGTTCTAATATGTCGGAAGAAGAGATAGAGAGAGCCAAGTGGGAAGCTGAGGTGTATGGTGCTCAGGACAAGCAGAATGAAGAGTTCTGCAACTCACGTATAGAGGCAGAAAATACACTAAGAAGGGCAGAAGGTGAGTACAGCCAGAATAAAAAGGTCTGGGATAAACCTAAGAAAAAGGCTGTCAAGGAGGCTATGAATGTCACAAAGAGGCTTATCTTAAAGACAAAGCCAGAAAAGATGGATGCCCAGTCAGCGGCAGCGCTTGATGAAGCCAGGAATTATCTGGAGAGAGTATTGAAAAATTAAGGTGGCGAAGTTTATTAAGATAGAAATGGCTGACAAGGTAAGAAAATAAATAACCCGAAAGAATATTGAATAATTCAAATAATGAAAATAAAAAGAAGTCCAGAAAAAGATTAGATTGAGGAGTTACCTCAGTTTGAGCTTTTTCTGGACTTCTTTGGCTATATAAAATAAATTTTTTGGCTCTTTGTCAAGAGTGTGGGTAAGGTTTAGTATCCATTTTTTAGTTGTACTAAATTTCTTTTTCCTTTTGTGCCTGCTTAATTAATTGCAGATTTTATTTATCTGTTCTTTATATTGCGTTCTCTTATCGGTATCAATATCAAGAATATCCATCGCCTCATCAGCAGACTTACTGAGCTTGTTCATAATATTGCGGATTGCTTTAAGGGTTGCGTTGTCACTACCTTCCTTTAGTCCGGCGGTGCGCCCTTTTTCAAGGCCTTCAGTAAGTGCCTGCTTACGAGCTTCTTCACGAGCTTCCTCACGCAACACATCCATAACACCTTCTTCGTCATATTCAAATATACTCACGTCAATCACCTCATCCCTATGCTTTATAAAGAAGTCCGACAGTATATCCTCTTTAATACATTCATCAACGGATTCGATAACTGATGTTCGCACATTCAAGCCAAGTGTATCCATCTTATGACGTACTTTATTGACAAATGTCATATAATCCCTAAGCGACTGGCAGCGGTTCAGAATGTCATCCGTGAATAATCCATTTACATTGCTGACATTTTTATGATTATTGTTGTGAGAGCTGCCTTTATTGTTAGTGTCATTGCCTGTAGATATCACTGTATCGCTTGGTTGTAGTAGAGGAGCTACTATCTTTTTTAATTGTTTTATTATTATCAGCGCTTTTGTTGTAATAATTATTATCTTTGTCATTATGTTTCATAAGCAAAATCTCCTTTTGTATTAAGTAAATCTGACAACAGGCAGGTCTGCTATAAAAACAATAGATAATATGTATATATCATATATTGTAACATCTGGTTTGGCATATAACAAGTGCGTTGAGAGTATATCATTTTTAAAAATATTCTTAAACACATTTACTGCTGATTATAACAGGTGTATTAAAACGATATCTCTTATGTACAGGTAAAGTAATGCAGCAGTCCTGATACAGCAGTGAGTGGCAAAACTTATTTTTAACACTCACATCATAATACAAAATATGTTATAAAATATTAACACCTGATATAACCAATTATAGTAGCTGCCTGATTGTATATATGGGTATTGGTCTGATACTGAATTCAGCGCGAAATGTTAGAAATACATAAATATATGCTAAATAAGGGTGAAAATATCTATAAGTCTATGATGCAGATATTGTGAGCGGACATATTACTTGTATAATCACATAATCATAATTAAGCAATAGCTGGTTATACAACATCAAAATAAATCTAATAGGCAAATATAAACTTTTTGGAAAAGTCTTAGCTGCACGTTATGCAACATCAAAAATAAATTCTATAGCAATAAATATATGTATTTAAGACTTAATTAAGTATACTGTTAATATACGGCAAAAACAATAGAAAGTCAATAGTGAATTTATAAAAAGTATAAAAAGAATATTGCTACATAAAAATTATGCTGCAAAATATTGTAAATTCAAAGAATTGAAAAAAGTTTGTATTTCCAAAAGGGTAATAAAGCCTGTGCTGTGAAAATGACTTGTTGGATGAAAAAGCTTGTCAAAAGATAAAAGAATGTTTTGAATATTTAACAGAAATCTGATATTATCTATAGAGTGTGTTATTTTATGATATCAGATTTTTTGTGCGTTTAGGATTTAACTGGCTGGCTGTGGTACTGTTGGCAGGTTCGATATTCAATAATGTGGCAGATAGAATAAATATTGATACAGGATAGGAGAAAGATAAGGTGGCAGCAGGTTCAACATTTGGAAATATATTTAAGATAGCGACCTGGGGTGAATCCCATGGAGAAGGACTGGGTGTGGTTGTGGATGGATGTCCAGCGGGTATTCCTTTATGTGAAGAGGATATTCAGAAGTTTCTTGACAGGAGAAAGCCGGGACAGTCTAAGTTTACTACACCAAGGAAGGAAGATGATAAGGTGAGTATACTGTCAGGTGTATTTGAAGGCAAAACGACAGGAACGCCTATATCAATGGTTGTGTATAATAAAACACAGCGTTCGTCTGATTATTCAGAGATAGCAAAGTATTATAGACCTGGACATGCTGATTATACATTTGATGAAAAGTATGGTTTCAGGGATTACAGAGGCGGCGGAAGAAGCTCAGGACGTGAAACGATAGGAAGAGTGGCAGCAGGTGCTGTTGCTATGAAGGTTCTTGAAGCACTTAATATCAGCGTGAGTGCGTATGCATCAAGAATAGGCGGTATAAGCATTGATTATGATAAGTTCGATATAAAAGAACGTGATAATAATGCATTTAATATGCCTGATAGTGAAGCGGCAGCAAGGGTAGAAAAGTATGCTGGTGAAAAGATACAGGAGAAGGATTCTATCGGTGGTATAATAGAGTGTGTTGTAACGGGTATGATGCCGGGTATTGGCGACCCTGTATTTGATAAGCTGGATGCTAATCTTGCAAAGGCGATTATGTCAATAGGAGCTGTCAAAGGCTTTGAGATAGGTGACGGTTTTGCTGCGGCTGACAGTACAGGAAGTACTAATAATGACAGCTTTACTATGAAAGATGGCAGCATAATAAAGAAAACTAACCATAGTGGCGGAGTGCTTGGTGGTATGAGTGATGGTTCTGATATAATATTCAGGGCAGCAGTTAAGCCAACGCCATCAATAGCAGCTATCCAGCAGACGGTTAACAAGTCAGGTGAAGATATTGCCATATCTATAAAAGGAAGACACGATCCTATGATAGTTCCAAGAGCAGTAGTTGTTGTTGAAGCTATGACTGCGTTGACACTTGTAGATATGATATTAGGTAATATGACATCAAGAATAGACAGAATAGTTGATTTCTACAAAAGATAGATAAAAGACTGCTATCTATATAGATTATGGAATGATATATCAAAGAAGAATAAATTGGTAGAATAACTAATAAAAAAGCTGAATTATAGAAATAAGATAAGAAGGAAAAGAGAAATATGTACAAAATATTAAAAACAGATGGAAGAGCTAAAAGAGCAGAATTCACAACAGTTCATGGAACAGTTCAGACACCTGTATTTATGAATGTTGGAACTGTTGCGGCTATAAAAGGCGCAGTTGCTACAACAGATTTACAGGAGATTGGAACACAGATAGAATTATCAAACACATATCACCTTCATGTAAGACCAGGTGATAAGCTTATAAAGGAACTTGGAGGACTTCATAAGTTTATGAACTGGAATAAGCCAATACTTACAGATTCAGGTGGATTTCAGGTGTTTTCGCTTGCAGGACTCCGTAAGATTAAGGAAGAGGGAGTTACATTCCAGTCACATATTGATGGACATAAGATATTTATGGGACCCGAGGAAAGTATGCAGATACAGTCTAATCTTGGTTCAACTATAGCGATGGCATTTGATGAGTGTGCGCCTGCAAAGGCTGACAGAAAGTACATCATCAACTCCGTTGAGAGAACTACAAGATGGCTTGAACGCTGTAAGAAAGAAATGAACCGACTTAACTCGCTTGAAGATACTATTAATAAGAGCCAGATGCTTTTTGGTATCAATCAGGGTGCAATATATGATGATATAAGAATTGACCACGCAAAGCGCATATCAGAGCTTGACCTTGACGGATATGCAGTTGGTGGTCTTGCAGTAGGTGAGTCACACGAGGAAATGTATCACGTGCTTGATGAGGTTGTTCCATATCTTCCACAGAATAAGCCAACATATCTTATGGGTGTTGGTACACCAGCCAATATATTAGAGTCAGTTGACAGGGGTATCGACTTCTTCGACTGCGTATATCCATCAAGAAATGGACGTCACGGACATGTGTATACAAAGCTTGGAAAGATTAATCTTTTCAATGCAAAGTATGAAAAGGATACAGCACCTATCGAAGAGGGTTGTCAGTGTCCTGCTTGTAAGAATTATTCGAGAGCCTACATAAGACATTTGCTTAAGGCTAAGGAAATGCTTGGAATGAGACTCTGCGTACTCCATAATCTTTACTTCTATAATCATCTTATGGAGGATATCAGGGGTGCTATTGATGCAGGAAACTATAAGAACTTTAAGGATGAGAGATTATATCTTTTAAAGACTTATGATAAAAAATAGGTCTAATGTTCAGATATCAGAGTGTTGCGTTAATGTGTAGCAATACGTGTACATCATAAAATGAAAATAATAACAGAATTGATTGTAATCATAAAAATGCTATAAATTTATCATTAAAAGATAGACATACAGAAAAAATTACGTTATTATAACAATGTTGAGCCTGTATAGGGCAAGTATTTAGGAGGAATTAGTAATGGGACAGCTTGGTATTATTATTGTGTATGTAATAGCACTTTGTGCTTTAATGTACTTCTTTGCAATTAAGCCACAGAAGAAGCAGCAGAAGGAACAGCAGCAGCTTATGGATTCAATGGCTATCGGTGATTATGTTCTTACAACAAGTGGTTTCTATGGCGTTATTCTTGATATAACAGAGGATGATGTAATCGTAGAATTCGGTAACAACAAGAACTGCCGTATCACAATGCAGAAGAAGGCTATTGCTCAGGTTGAGAAGCCAGCAGCATCAGAAGAATAATTGATGTGTATATTGTAGCTTGCTGTTATTTTATAATAGGAAATATCAGTACAATATAGATAGTGTAATAATCTCCGGAAAGTCAGATGATTTTCTGGAGATTTTTATTTTTTTGTCAAGAGTGGGGAATTTTAGAACCACTCTTAAAATTTCTACATTAATTACCGCACTACTTGAAAAAAACACTATTATGGAGTAGAATATTAACCAATAGCCTAAACTTAGCTTAGTATACTTAAGTGGGGCTGTAGTACAAGAAAGAAAGGCAGGAATTAACATGGATTGTAGAATAACATTAATTCCAGGAGATGGAATCGGGCCAGAGATAGTCACAGAGGCAGTTAAAGTATTAGATGCTGTGGCAGCTAAGTATGGTCATAAGTTCGATTATACGAAGATTTTAATGGGAGGATGCTCTATTGATGAGTGCGGAGTACCTCTTACAGATGAGGCAGTAGCCGTCGCTAAGGCTTCAGATGCAGTGCTTCTAGGTGCTGTAGGTGGAAACGTGGGTAACTCAAGATGGTATGACGTGGCACCTAACCTAAGACCAGAGGCAGGACTATTAAAAATTCGTAAGGACTTAGAGTTATTCGCTAACATTCGTCCTGCTTATTTATATAATGAATTAAAGGCAGCCTGCCCTCTTAAGGAAGAGATTATCGGCGATGGTTTCGATATGGTTATTATGAGAGAGCTTACAGGTGGTCTTTACTTTGGTAAGAGGCACACAGAAGAGGTTGACGGTCTTATGACTGCTGTTGATACGCTTACATATAATGAAGAAGAGATTAGAAGAATAGCTATTAAAGGCTTTGAGATAGCTATGAAGAGAAGAAAGAAAGTAACAAGTGTTGATAAGGCCAATGTACTTGACTCTTCAAGACTCTGGAGAAAGATTGTGCATGAAGTTGCAAAGGATTACCCAGAGGTTGAATTAGAGGACATGCTTGTAGATAACTGTGCTATGCAGCTTGTTATGAATCCGGGACAGTTTGATGTTATTCTTACAGAAAATATGTTTGGTGATATTCTTTCAGATGAAGCAAGTATGATAACAGGTTCTATCGGTATGTTATCATCAGCAAGCCTTGGTAAGACTAAGTTAGGCTTGTATGAGCCAAGCCACGGTTCAGCACCAGATATAGCAGGAAAGAATATAGCTAACCCTATAGCAACTATTCTTTCAGCAGCTATGATGTTAAGATATTCACTTGACCTTGATAAGGAGGCAGATGCTGTTGAGGCAGCAGTTGCAGCAGTCCTTAAGGAAGGTTACAGAACAACAGATATATATTCAGAAGGCTGTATAAAGGTTGGAACAGACAAGATGGGCGACCTTATAGCTAAGAGAGTATAAATAACATACAGTGTGAATGAATATTTATAAAATATAGAAAATAATGATAAATGTTCCCTGGCAGAATAATGTATAAAAGCTGGATAGTTAGTGAAGCAGTATAATGTATGAAAGCTTAACGAATAGTGGAATAAGTTGTGTGTTCTAAGTAAATATGCGCGCCGAGAGAACATTTTAACTTAAAGAATTAGATTTACAAGGAGAATAATTATGGTAAGTGATAACGCAAGAAGCGGTATGCAGCAGGCACCTGCGCGAAGCCTTTTTAATGCACTTGGCTTCACAGCAGAAGAAATGAAGAAACCTATGATTGGTATTGTAAGTTCATATAATGAAATAGTACCAGGTCATATGAATATTGATAAGATTGTTAATGCAGTTAAGTTAGGAGTAGCTGAGGCCGGTGGTGTTCCAGTAGTATTCCCAGCTATCGCAGTATGTGATGGTATAGCTATGGGACATGTTGGTATGAAGTACTCTTTGGTGACAAGAGATTTAATAGCTGACTCTACAGAGTGTATGGCTATTGCGCATCAGTTTGACGGACTTGTTATGGTACCTAACTGTGATAAGAATGTTCCAGGACTCCTTATGGCAGCAGCAAGACTTAACCTTCCTACAGTATTTGTATCAGGCGGACCTATGCTCGCAGGTCATGTAAAGGGTAAGAAGAGAAGTCTTTCATCTATGTTCGAGGCAGTTGGTTCATATGCTGCCGGAACTATGACAGAAGAAGATGTACTTGAGTTTGAGGAAAAGGTATGTCCTACATGTGGTTCATGCTCAGGTATGTATACAGCTAATTCTATGAACTGTCTTACAGAGGCTCTTGGTATGGGACTTCGTGGAAACGGAACAATTCCAGCCGTATATTCAGAGAGAATTAAGCTTGCAAAGCACGCAGGTATGGCAGTTATGGATATGGTTAATAAGGGTATTACAGCAAGAGATATTATTACAAAGGACTCTATTATGAATGCTCTTACTGTTGATATGGCACTTGGATGCTCTACAAACAGTATGCTTCACCTTCCAGCTATTGCACATGAGATTGGCTTTGACTTTGATATCAAGTTCGCTAATCCAATAAGTGAAAAGACACCTAACCTTTGTCACCTTGCACCAGCAGGTCCTACATATATGGAAGACCTCAATGAAGCAGGCGGTGTATATGCAGTTATGAAGGAACTTGCAGATATCGGACTTCTTAATACAGACTGCATGACAGTTTTAGGAAAGACTATCGGTGAGTGCATTGCAACAGCTTATAACAGGGATGAAGAGGTTATAAGACCAGTTGATAATCCATATAGCAAGACAGGCGGACTTGCAGTTCTTTCAGGTAATCTTGCACCAGATGGTTCAGTTGTCAAGCGTTCAGCAGTAGTTGATGAAATGCTTGTACACGAAGGTCCAGCAAGAGTATTTGACTGTGAAGAGGATGCTATTGCAGCTATCAAGGGTGGAAAGATTGTACCGGGTGATGTTGTTGTTATCAGATACGAAGGCCCTAAGGGCGGTCCTGGTATGAGAGAAATGCTTAACCCAACATCAGCTATTGCAGGTATGGGACTTGGTTCATCAGTTGCACTTATTACAGATGGACGTTTCTCAGGTGCAAGCCGTGGTGCTTCTATCGGACACGTTTCACCAGAAGCAGCAGTAGGCGGCCCTATAGCTTTAGTAGAGGAAGGCGATATCATAAGCATTGATATTCCAGGCTTAAAGCTTGAACTCAAGGTTTCTGATGAAGAGCTTGCAGCAAGAAAGGCAAAGTGGCAGCCAAGAGAGCCTAAGGTAACAACAGGTTATCTTAAGAGATATGCATCAATGGTTACATCTGGTAACAGAGGTGCTATCTTAAAGACACCAGAGGCTTAATAAGTATATTTAGATGGAACATATTATAAAAGTAGAAATATAAATATAACGAAAGGAAGACGGACGAATGATATTAAATGGTTCAGAGATTATAGTTGAATGTTTAAAAGAGCAGGGTGTAGATACTGTATTTGGATACCCGGGCGGAGCCATTCTTAACGTCTATGATGCTTTATATAAGCATTCAGATGAGATTACACATATACTTACATCTCATGAGCAGGGTGCATCACATGCTGCTGATGGATATGCAAGAGCAACAGGTAAGGTCGGTGTATGTTTTGCAACATCAGGCCCTGGAGCTACTAATCTTGTAACAGGTATTGCAACTGCTATGATGGATTCTATTCCTGTAGTTGCCATTACATGTAATGTTACACTCCCTCTTCTTGGAAGAGATAGTTTTCAGGAAGTAGATATAGCTGGAATTGTTATGCCTATAACTAAGCATAGCTTTATTGTAAAGGATGTTAAAGACCTTGCTTCTACATTAAGAAGAGCATTCAGAATAGCAAAGGAAGGACGTCCGGGTCCTGTTCTTGTAGATATTACTAAGGATGCTACAGCAAATGAGTGCGACTATATAAAGGAAACTCCAAAGCCAATAGAAAGAGTTACAGACACAATAACAGAGGAAGATGTTGAGTGTGCAGCAGCTATGATTAAAGAGGCTAAGAAGCCTTATATATTCGTAGGTGGTGGTGTTATTGCCTCAGAAGCTTCAGAAGAGCTTAAGAGATTTGTTAAGAAGGTAGATGCGCCAGTATGTGATACACTTATGGGTAAAGGTGCATTTGACGGCTCAGACCCTCATTATACAGGTATGCTTGGTATGCACGGAACTAAGACTTCTAATTTCGGTGTGTCAGAGTGTGACCTTCTTATAACTATAGGCGCAAGATTTTCAGACAGAGTTACAGGCAATACACAGAGGTTTGCTAAAAATGCTAAAATTCTCCAGTTTGATGTAGATGCTGCCGAGATAAATAAGAATATACATACGGATGCATCTGTTATAGGTGATGCGCTTGAAATTCTTAAGAGAGTAAATGCAAAGCTTGACCAGCTTGACCACTCAGAATGGCTTGCACACCTTAAGGAATATGAAGAAAAGTTCCCTATGAGATACAGAAAAGATGTACTTAACGGACCATATATTATGGAAAAGATATATGACATTACAAAGGGTGAGGCTATAATTTCTACAGATGTTGGACAGCATCAGATGTGGGCAGCACAGCATTATAAGTATAAAAATCCTAGAACACTTCTTACATCAGGCGGACTTGGTACTATGGGTTATGGACTTGGTGCCTGCATAGGTGCCAAGGTTGGCTGTAAGGATAAGGTTGTTATCAATATAGCTGGTGATGGCTGTTTCCGTATGAATATGAACGAAATAGCAACAGCAACAAGATACAATATCCCTATTATTGAGATAGTATTTAACAACCACGTACTTGGTATGGTAAGACAGTGGCAGGATTTATTCTATGGAAAGCGTTATTCAGCAACTGTTCTTGATGATCAGGTTGACTTTGTCAAGGTATCAGAAGGTATGGGCGCTAAGGCGTACAGAGTAGCTGATATAGAAAGCTTTGAAAATGCACTTAAGGAAGCTATTGAGCTTAATATACCATGTGTTATTGAGTGTGATATATGCAAGGATGATAAGGTATTCCCTATGGTTGCACCAGGTGCGCCTATATCAGAGGCTTTCGACAGAGAAGACCTTAACAAAAAGCAGGCAGAAGGCAAGTAAGAGATTGGTTAAGATTAATTAATAGGAATTCCAGACTGGCATTGGTTATGCTGGTTTGGAATTCTTTTTTTAATATGTTCAATGAATAGGATGTGAGTGAAAAATCTCTATTCCACAGTTACAATTAATAAGATAGATGTAAAGAAAAACACTTAATTGTGTGCTAATTACTTTAAGGTATTAAAAAAAATACACATATAACTTTAATATGTTAAAATATTAACTTGACATAGCAAATATACAAGCATAAAATATAGTTTAATAAATTTTTAATACTTAGGAGAATTTACAACAAAAACTGACAAAAATATAGGTCGTTCTGAAAAGTGACTGAGTAATATACACTTACAGCAGATATTAAGATATAACATTTATACAGATATATGAAGAATGAATATTATGTTATCTATTGAGTTTATCATAATATAATAGACACAGCCATATGTTGTATAGTTGGGATGTTTACATATGTTGTACTTAAGATTAAAAGTTTATTATTATTATTATTTTAAAGAATTCAAATGGATTAGGAGGAAGAAAAAGTGGCAAGAGTTTATAACTTTAGTGCAGGTCCAGCAGTGTTACCTGAAGAAGTATTAAGGGAAGCAGCAGATGAAATGTTAGATTACCAGGGTTCTGGTCAGTCGGTTATGGAGATGAGCCATCGTTCCAAGGTTTATGATAACATCATCAAGGAAGCTGAAAAAGACTTAAGAGAGCTTATGAATATACCTGATAATTATAAGGTATTATTCCTTCAGGGTGGAGCATCGCAGTTCTTCGCAGAAGTTCCTATGAACCTTATGAAGAACAAGAAAGCAGCTTATATTATCACTGGCCAGTGGGCTAAGAAAGCATTTAACGAAGCTAAAATATATGGTGAGGCTGTTGCTGTCGCTTCCTCTGAGGATAAGACATATTCATATATTCCAGATTGTTCAGACCTTGATATTCCAGAAGATGCGGACTATGTATACATTTGCGAGAACAATACTATCTATGGTACTAAGTATAAGACACTCCCTAACACAAAGGGACATATCCTTGTATCAGATGTTTCATCATGCTTCTTATCAGAACCAATCGATGTTACAAAGTATGGCGTAGTATATGGCGGAGTTCAGAAGAATATCGGACCTGCTGGTGTTGTTATTGCAATTATAAGAGAAGACCTTATAACAGATGATGTACTTCCTGGAACACCAACAATGTTAAAGTGGAAGACACAGGCAGATGCAGACTCTCTTTACAATACACCTCCTTGCTACAACATTTATATCTGCGGCAAGGTATTTAAGTGGATTAAGAAGATGGGTGGACTTTCAGCGATGAAGGAACACAATGAAAAGAAGGCTAAAATTCTTTATGATTTCCTTGATGCGTCAAAGATGTTCAAGGGAACAGTTGTTAAGGAAGACCGTTCACTTATGAATGTTCCTTTCGTAACAGGTGATAAAGAACTTGATGCTAAGTTTGTTAAGGAAGCAGAAGCAGCTGGTTTCGTTAACCTTAAGGGTCACAGAACAGTTGGCGGTATGAGAGCTTCTATATATAACGCTATGCCAATCGAAGGCGTAGAGAAGTTAGTTGAATTTATGAAGAAGTTCGAGAAGGAGAATGCATAATGATTAACGTTAATTGTCTTAATAATATCGCTTCTGTAGGTCTTGACCTTTTTTCAAGCGATTATAATACAAATGCAGCATATGAAGATGCACAGGCAGTACTTGTAAGAAGTGCCAAGATGCATGATATGGAATTATCAGATGACCTTCTTGCCATCGCAAGAGCAGGTGCAGGTGTTAATAATATTCCTCTTGATAAATGTGCTGATAAGGGTATCGTAGTATTTAATACACCGGGAGCTAATGCCAATGCAGTTAAGGAACACGTTCTTGCAGCATTACTTTTAGCTTCAAGAGATATTCTTGGCGGTATCAAGTGGGTTGAAGATAATAAGGATGATGCAGATATTGCAAAGGCAGCAGAAAAGGCTAAGAAAGCATTTGCAGG
>ERZ1023701.409-NODE-409-length-13779-cov-11.092684_pt1 | contig 13779 bp, 13 predicted proteins | sample MGYA00380350_ERZ1023701 | MGnify/ENA primary metagenome ERZ1023701 (study PRJEB33179, sample SAMN07449025) | human gut metagenome | biome: Human-gut; feature: Human associated habitat; material: Faeces | host: Homo sapiens | place: India:Kasaragod | collected... | reverse complement strand
CTTGGCTAATTGCAAAATAATGATTTTTATACTAAACTACAGCTATGAATAAAAAGAATATATTATTTGTTTTTGGAACAAGACCTGAAGTTATCAAACTTGCACCGGTCATTTTAGAACTAAAAAAATATCCTGAAAAGTATAAGGTTATTATTTGTAATACTGAACAGCAAAAAGAATTGTCTAACCAAACATTGGCATATTTCGGCTTAAAAGCTGATATCAACTTGGACTGTATGAGAGAAAATCAAACTCTCGTAGAAATTCAATCAAGAATTTTGACATCTTTAGACAAAGTTTTTGCAGATAATAAAGTTGATGCAACCATTGTTCAGGGTGATACAATGACTGTATTGTGCGGAGCTTTAACAAGTTTTTACAGAAAGATTCCAGTATTCCACGTAGAAGCAGGATTGCGTTCTTATGATATTTATGAACCGTTCCCAGAAGAAGTTATGCGACAAATGACATCTCGCGTCGCTCAATTGCATTTTGCACCAACAGAGAAAAATAGAAAAGCTTTATTAAAAGAAGATATTTCAGAATCAAAAATCCATGTAACGGGTAATACTGTAATTGATGCATTGTTCTGCTTGTCAGAAAGCACAATGTCTCAAGCAAAAGCTTTTTACGAAGAACAAAACATACCTGTAGATGATAAATTGGTACTAATTACTGTTCATAGAAGAGAAAATCATGGTGAAAGAATTGACCATATATTGGATGCTTTAGAATATTTAATCAAAAAATATTCAGACCACCATTTTGTTATTCCGGTTCACCCAAATCCGAATGTAAAATGTAAAATTTACTCAAGACTTGGCGAATATGAGAATGTCTCATTATTAAAACCTTTGGATTATCCGTATTTGGTTTATTTGATGAAAAATGCCAAATTAATTTTGACAGATTCTGGCGGAATTCAAGAGGAAGCTCCATCTTTTGGTTGTCCTACTCTTGTTATGCGTTATGAAACAGAACGTCAAGAAGGGATTGACGCTGGAGTTTCAGTTCTTGTTGGTGCTGATTATGACAAGATTACCTCTTACGCATCTGAGATTTTGTCAAAAACAAGACAAGAAACGAGATTAAAAGCTCAAAATCCTTATGGCATCGGTAATTCTGCTAAGACTATTGAACATTTGATTAGCGAATATTTTGCAGCAGACAATATTTAGTATTGAATTAAGTCATTCTGAAAGCTTAAAAACCTTGCCAACTTGTTTGACTTAGATTTTGACTTATTCAACTAGTAATGTTAATGATGAGACCCTGAACTTGTTTCAGGGTCTTTAGTAAAAATGGATTGCCACAGTCGTGCAAATGCACTCCTTCGCAATGACGTTACGTATTTTCAATATCGTCATTGCGAGCGATAGCGAAGCAATCCAGCTTTCTTTTAGATAAATTTTATTTTGGACAGTAGTGGAAAACAGTTCTGAATAACAATAAAAAGAAGGTCAGCATAGCTATGCCGACCTACTTCTTTAAACTTAACTTTCATTACGCACTTTGGTTAAATTTGAAGGTTCTATCTATGTTTTTAGAAATTACACCCTTAATAACATCATATTCTGTTTGCAATGAAGTGTGTTCAGTATCAATATTTTTCAATTCAATATCATAAATATTGTCTTTTGCTTCAATATCGTTCATTGCTCTGTTATATTCAGCCTCAGCCTTTGTAACAGCTGCATCATCAGTTTCTTCTGTAATTTTTGTACAAGATTTGTAATCTAAACTGTTCCAGTTGTAAGATTTATCAACTTGTTCCAAAGTTACGATACCGCTTTCTAATGCATATTCCATCCATTGAGATGATGATGCCAAACCATTTTCAATAGCTTTGTAGCCTTGTTGCATTCTTTTGAACAAGTTTGTATACCATTGAGCCTTTGTATTAGCATTATCTTTATTGGATGTATCATTAGAATCTACCCAAGCATATTTTGGAGTACCATTGTTTTCAATCATTGTTTCAACAATATGTTGCTTGATAATTGTATTGAAACTGTTTGATTGTTTCAAATTTGATTGTTTCAAATATTGAAGAATGAAATCAATGTCAGTCAAGTTTTCAGGAGTTACTGTAACTTTTTGTTCCTTGCCATTTTCATCAATATATGAAATTACTTTATTGCTTTGCAAATCTTCAACAACTTGATTTTTAGATTCGCCATCAAAAATAGTATCTAAGAAGGTATCTTTTGCAGTTTGGTAGTTTGTTAATTGTTGTGCAAGTGTCACATTCTCCAAACCTGGGATATATGCTTTCAAATCAATACCCATATCTTTAAGTTCATTAGATTTACCGGCTTTATCAATCAAGATTTGTGCAAATTTCTCTTTATTTATACTGTTCATAATACTGTTGATAATATCATCAGCCAAATCATCGTAATATTTTTTTACTTCAGATGCATCTGTGCTATTATAGATACCACCTTCAAAAGCTTGATATGGGCTTTTTTCTGTACCATCACCTGTCAAAATAAAGAATGAGTTTGAAGTTTCTGAGTCAACAGTTTCATTGTAGTATAAGTTATTTACAAAATCTTTGAAAGATACACCTTTTTTAATCGCATCATCAATAGATTTAATCGCATCATCGATAGATGTTTCCTTTACAGCATACCCTAAAGTTCTTGAAGAAGTTGTCTCACTTGACCCCTCTTCATTAGTTTTAGATTCTGATGAAGTTTGAGTATATTCACAACTTTTAACATTACCTGTTGCTTTATCAACAACAATTTGGATATCACCGTCAATTGTATATGTAATAGTACCTGCAACTTTATCCTCTGTTGATGACAAATCTATTGCATCTGCTCTTTGAATACCATTAATTTTTGAGTCAGAGCCATCTGCATTATACATTGTTCTTTCTGTATAGTTGATGCTGTTAATTTTAGCCTCTAAAGATTTATAATCAGTTTCTGAAATTAATCCTTCATTTTTTAATTTGTCGATATTGTAGTTGTTAGAATTTGTTCCTTTGAATGCATTTTTGAAAGCATCAATACTTGAACTAGTAATAGTATAAGTATTTCCAACTGTAATATTATCACCATCAAGTCCTAGATTTAATGTATCTACAGGACTATTTACTAAATAGCTTTTCAATGCAGTGCTAACTGCTTTATTTAAGTTAGCAGTTTCTTTAATAAAAGCTTTGTAGCTTGATTGGAAGTTTTGAAGTTCTAATGATGATTCAAAACTGCTGTATTGTTCATAGTAAGATTTCAAATCTTCAACGCTAATATTGTTGAAAGGTGTTGGGTATGCATCATTTTTCATAGCCCCAATATTTTCAAAATAAGTAGTTGTGTATTCCAAACCATGAGCTTGTAAATATTTGTTCAAGTTTCCACCAGCATTTTTGAACATAGCAGCTTCAGATTCGCTAACCAACAATTGACCTGATGCGTTAGCTAAACCGTATTGAGTATTGTATGAACTGTATGCTGTCAAAGCATTGAAAGTCAAATTTTGAGAGACAGCTTCACCATTCACGTCATAGTTAGAGAACTTCATTGTAGCATTATTCAATGCGTTAATGTAGTTTTCACTAGCTTGTGAACTTTGAGTTGATAAGCGCATTTTAGCATTGTTGATAGTTTGAGACCTCAACTCATTATCAGCCAATCTAGCTGTGATTGTTAATAATCTAGCTTGTGATGCTGCCATTCCCATAGTAAAGCTTGTTCCTTTCGTTTTCCTTAAAACTTTTCTTATTCATATAATCGGCATTTTTACTGGAAACTTTAGGATTTTTAGGGGTTTTATTAAGATTTTGTAACATAAATTTCTCATAAAAAATTAGAAAATTTTCTAACAAAAAAGGACAGATAAAAAATCCGTCCTTAAATTATCATCCATCATATATTAATTTTTTTTATTAACCCATAGAAGAAAATGAACCTGAGCAACCTCCACAAGATGAACCGCTGAATGAGGCGCCAGAATCAACTCCACCTGCAGAAAATCCGCAATCACCAAGAACAGCTACCGCTGCTGAAAAATCACTCATAAAACCTGAGTCTGAATCTGTAAAACTTTCGTTTGCATACATTGCATAATCAACAGCTGTAGGATTAGATGATACATAAGTGTCATATTCACCAACAGTCAACAAACTCTTTGCATTACCCAAACCCATTGCTAAAATACCTGAGTTTTCAACCGGATTATTCTTTTTAACATTAGAACTTTTATTAGTAGCTGCTGTCTTTGTTGCCTTGTCTCCGAATAATAATATCATCTCTGTCTCCTAATATCTCATATTCTTTACACTAATATAAAGTTTTTCAAATTTATCTAATTTCAGCATGTATATTTTTCGTTACAAAAGTTAATATAATATTTCGACCCCCATGTCTAAATCCAAAGGTTGATGCACATGCTAAATAAAGATTGTAGTATATATGTGTAGATTAGGGAGGTAAGAGAATTGAAAAGATTATTTTTAATATTCACATTCTTAATTTCATTTATGTTCTCAAACTTGGCTGCGAGTGCGGCTGAAAATCATTTGCACACAATTACATTAGAAAAAAACAATTCAGGATATAATATCATCCTCGGAACTGACAGTATTGCAAAAGTCGCAAAAAAAGCACCATCAGAAGATGAATTGATATTAGATTTAAGAGGAGTATCTTCATCAGAAACAGTTAATGCCATCTATAAAGGTACAAACAGCATTGACAGTTTGGTTGTTGAAAATACTGCACCAAACAAATTGAGAATCCATGTTAAAGCTGATGATATCAAAAATTCAACTGTTATGATGGAACCGATTACAGGAGAAACAACAATTGTTGGCGAAACTGTTCCTGTTGAAAAAGTTCTTTGGGTTACATTTGTGTTAGCTTTGTTCTGTGTAATTTTCAAAGTTTCTAAAGATATATCAGAAGAAGATGAAAAAGTATTGATAAAACAAAATATCAAAGATAGAGAAATTCAGATGTACAAAAAGTACAGAAGAGATATGTATACAGACCCTGTTATTGATAGCAATAACCTAAGAATGAAGAAAATGCTCAAAAAGATTGACCGAAAAATCGACGAGCGTTTGACTTCAGCAATCAAATAGATATTTAAACCTCAAAAACTTAAATATATCCCTAAAACATTTTATGTCTGGCAAGTTTTAATTTTAAAACTTGCTTTTTATTCCTTTGGGACAATGACATTTTAAAAACTTAAAAAACAACAATGTCACCCTGAACTCGTTTCAGGGTCTCTTATATAACAAATTTCACATAATACTAATACGTTTTATTTGAGATGCTGAAACAAGTTCAGCATGACTAATTGAGATGAAATCAAAACGTAGTAGGGTGGACTCACTAGTCCACCTTTAATATAAAAAAGACTTCTAAACTCTCAAAATAATGCCTAGAATCCTACCCTCTAGTCTTCCGACACTCTGACTTACCACGGATAATCCTTATTTATCTTCCAGCCTGCACGACGGATTAGAACTAAGAACTCTTCAAAAGATTACACAAGAAGAGCTTAGCTTTCGCTCCGGAGTATCACGCTCACATATTGGAATGATTGAAAAAGGGTTGAGGGATATCTCACTAACCTGTATTTTTAAACTCTCCCGAGCTTTAAACACACCCATCAATACCATTTTTAACTTTGATGATATTGAAAAATACCAAAACATCGATTCTGAAACTATTTTTTAATGCTCCAAAAATCCTTATGGAACAATACTAGGAATGGGATAATTTCTAAACGACCAACAAGCATATTTAAAATTAAAATAAGTTTTGAAATATCTCTCAAATGCGCATAGCTACCCAACGGACCAATTGCAGGTTCTAATGCGGGACCGATATCACCGATTGAAGATATTGCAGAACTTAAACCAATAAGACTGTCTTGCTCCATAACAGTCAGGATTACTGCTGACAACACCCACATTCCAAAGAAACAAAATGCAAAAAATACAGTCTGTCTTAATACGTCAGGTGCTACGACCTTATTATCTATTTTAACAGATAAAACGGCTTTTGGGTGAAGAATCTTATATAGTTCGTTTTTCATATATTTAAAAATCAAAATCCAACGAGTAATTTTTAAACCGCCACCTGCTGACCCAGAACATGAACTGATAAACATTGTCAAAAATAAAAAGACTTTTGCATCATAAGACCACAAAGAAAAATCTTCACTGGCACTACCGGTTGAAGTTGCTAAGGTCAAAACCTGATAAAAAGCTGCTGTAATAGAATGGAAAAACGAATAATGCTGTTTTAGACATAACGCAAGGCAAAGAAGCCCTGATAACACAAGCATTGAAATTGCATAAACTTTAAATTCTTCACTTTTCCAAAACAAAGAAAGCTTACGCTTTGTAATAACACGCGACTGCAATACAAAACTTGAGCCGGCAATAAACATAAAAATTATAATAATCCAGTTTATCAAATTTGAGTGATAGCCGTATATACTTAACGAATTAGGAGAAAAGCCCCCAGCAGAAAGTGTAGACATAGAGTTACAAATCGAATCAAACGGATGCATGCCGGCAAGCCACAAGCAAGCTCCACAAACTAAAGTTAAACCTGCATAAATTATCCACAACGCAGACGCGGTATTTCTAATTCTTGGAGTAAATTTGTCTTCTGTCGGTCCTGGCGCTTCTGCAAAAAACATTTGACGCCCAGCTACTGCAAATTGCGGCAAAATTGCAACGAATAAGACAATAATTCCCATACCCCCTAACCATTGGGTGAACGAACGCCAAAACAACAGAGAATGTGGATAAGCATAACTTTCAAATATTGTAGCACCTGTTGTTGTTATGCCTGAAACCGCCTCAAACAAAGAATCCGTAAAACTAAATCCATAGAACAAATACGGAATAGCTGCAATAAAGCCAAATGACACCCAAGACAAAGTTACTACCATCAAAGCCTCTGAACGTTTGATATCATTTAAAGAATCAGAACTGATATTTTTGGTAACTTTTTTGAGTAACATCCCTAAAAATAGAGACAAAAAACCGGCTGTTGTAAAAGGTAAAATAGCATGATGCTCGTGGTAAAAAAGCGCAACAAAAATCGGAATAAAGGCAACAATACCAATATCTTTCAAAATCAAACTCAATGCACTTGAAATATAGCTTAATCGCATACCCTTATATTACCTTAAAATACTCTTTAACTTCATCCACATGCTCTGCTTTTGTAAAGATAATCAAAATATCATGCGTTTTTAATACGGTGTCCCCTTTTGGAATAATCACATTAGCACGGCGTTGGATAATACCTACAATTGCAGGAGCAGGAAATCTCAAATCCATAATTTTTTTATCGTTAAATTCACCATGAACAAGAATTTCCAAAACTTCTGCCTCACCCTGTTCCACTGTTGCCAAAATGTCAACATTGGTCTCATCTATATCATTACGAACTTCATTTATTGCAGATGTCTTAGGAGAAACCGCAACATCAATTCCGACTTTTTCAAACAGTGGAATATTCAAAACTTTTGAGACCCTTGCTATTACACGTTTTACCCCAAGTTGTTTAACTAACAGTGAACATAGCAAATTTCGTTCATCGTTATTTGTTACGGCAATGGCAACATCACAGGAACCTATTTCTTCTTCATCCAAAAGTTTTAAATTTGTACCATCACCATTTATCACAAGGGTTTTGTCAAGTTCTTGAGACAGAAATTCACATCTTTCATAATTTTTCTCAATGATTTTAGTTTTAATCTTCATATCCTCAAGACTTTTAGCTAACATATAGCCAACATTACCTCCGCCGATAATTGCAGCAGATTTAACTTGTTCTTTTTCATGGAAAAATGTACCTGCTAAAATGTCTAAAGAGTGAGACGTGCCCATAAATATTAACTTGTCATCAGCATTGATTTCAGTAAGACCGTTTGGAATAAATAACAAAGAATCACGTTTTATACCAACAATAATAGTGTCTTTAGTGAATCCGCAATCTTTTACCATTTTACCGACAATCACAGAATTTGGTCGAACCTTGTATTCAAGTAATCTAGCCTTGCCATCTGCAAAATTTTCAACATCCAGCGCATGAGCGACAGTCACAATACGAAAAATTTCTTGGGTCAGTAAAGCTTCCGGCCAAATTACATAATCAATAAAAAAATCACCCAAATAATCTTCATTATGGTCAAGTGCCATAACGTTTTGATACTCTTCTCTTGAAACAAAACAAATTGTTCTTATTCCACTGAGCTTTTTAACAGAAAGACATGCTACAATATTAGCTTCATCAAGCGCGGTACATGCAATAAACACATCTGCATTAACAACATCTGCAGCTTTTAACACCTTCATATCTGTAGCATTACCGTGAACAAAACTAATATCAAGCTTGTCAAACTCTTCTGTTCTGTTTTCTTCCTTATCTATGACTGTAATGTCATGGTCTTCAAAAAACTCTGTTGCCAAAAGACATCCGATTTCTGTTGCTCCAAAGATTACGATTTTCATAACAAACTAACCTACCAAACCTAATGCACTCATTAAAAATATTGCACCATATAATATAGCATTTCTGATTACAACCAACACAAAGCAAGCTACAATTGGCGATAAGTCAAACATAGCAACTGGAGGAATAATTTTTCGAAACAGGTCTAAATACAAATCAACAGCTGACCTTAACGCATTTAGTATAGGGTTGCTCCAATTAACATTTGGGAACCATGTCAAAAGGCATCTTACAAATATCATCCACATAAATACATAAAAACAGTTAGCTATCGCTTTTATTATCATTATCGCTATCATTTTTTTTGACCTCTTCTTTTTGTTGGGTTAATTTTGCCAAAAATTCTTCAGGTGAAACCACTATAATTTTCGGCTCTTTATCCGCATAATATTTACTATATATTTTTTCTAATCCTGCAATAATAATCGCACAAACTACCATAACCAATGCCGGTGAAAAATTCATCCCCATAAATGGCGGTAGTATATAAAATCCCGCAAGATTGAAAATATAATGAAACAACGGATAATTCGGATTTATATTAGGCACCCATGATAAAACACAGGCACCTACTATAAAATATAGATACAAATTTATTAATCTGTTTAAAAATAAAATAAAATTAGCCATATTGCCTCAACACTAAATGTCTAATTTAGTAGTATTCGCACATTCACAACCCTGAACTTCATCAGGAAGATTTTCAATCATTGTGAATAACAAGGATTTCAAATTAGCAACATTGTTGTTAAATACTTCCATTACAGCCTCGTGTGATACCGGAGGAACATCACCAACAAGACCTGCATCATAGTCTGTAATCAGTGAAATATTCAACGGACACATATCCAATTCTTTAACCAAGTAAGCCTCAGGGTATGCTGTCATATTGATAACTTCCCAACCTTGTCTTGTGAAGAATGCTGATTCTGATTTAGTAGAAAATCTAGGACCGTTGATTACAACTACAGTACCGTGTTCATGAATATTGATACCAAGTTTTTTACCTGTTTCAATTGCAGCTTTTCTAAGTTCCGGACAATAAGGATCAGCTGGGGATGGGTGCTGAACAACAGGTCCTTCAAAGAATGTTGTTTTTCTGCCATCTGTCCAATCTACAAATTGGTCACAAATTACAAAATCACCAGGTTTAACTTCTTTTTGCAGACTGCCTGCTGCACAAGGAGAAATAACTCTTTTACAACCTAAATGTTTCATTGCCCAAACATTAGCTCTGAAGTTTACCAAATGTGGTGGAATAGAATGATTTCTGCCGTGTCTTGGCATAAATGCTACCCTATGATTTCCAATCTTTCCGATAAATACGCTGTCACTGGTTTCCCCATAAGGTGTATCAACTTTTACTTCTTCAATATTCTCCAAAAAGCTGTAAAAGCCTGACCCCCCAAATACACCAATATCTGCCTTATTTAAAATTTCCATATATTTCACCCTTTCGTCTGACTATAATTGAATATAGAAATAGTACTATACACAAAACAATTTTTCAAACCATATATAAAACTTCACAAATAGCCCCACTGACTAATACTAAAATTCGTAAAAACTTTGTTTAATATAATTAATCTTTTTCATACTTCCAGCTATTCTTAAATTAGACCGAGCCCATTAAGGGCTCTTTTTTTAGATTTTACAATTCTTCATAATATATGACACTGTACAAAAGACAAGACATGTGATAGAATACAACCACAGAAAATTTCGGTTTAAATACTGAAAGAAAAGAGGGATATTTATGAAGAAATTTAGAATTTTAGGAATAATTTTTACAATGTTGTTAGCAGCACAAGTTACAATGGCTGCACCATTTAACGCAAAAGCAAAAACCAAAAGAATACCAGCAGGTACAGAATTTCAATTAAAAATGCTCAACGGATTAGATTCATCCGTAAACACGTCAGGCAACAGTTTCTCTGCAATGTTACTAACTGACCAAACAGCAGATGATGATGTAATTTTGCCATCAGGTTCAATTATTAGAGGAGACATTCAAGGAATTGTTCAACCAAAAAGAATGTCTAAAGGGGCAATTTTGTACCTAAACTTTGACCATGTTGTAACTCCAAATGGCAGACAACTTCCTCTAACACTAAATGTTGTTGGCAGAAGTGATATGACTTATGACGGAGGCTTAACAACTACAAAAGGCTATGCTGATGCGTGGAAACAAACTTGCACAAAATCTGGTAGAATTACTAAAAATGCAATCAGCTGGGGCGAAGATGTTGCTAATGACTCAGGATGGAAATACGTAACGGTTCCGGTTAGTGCTTTAGGTGGAGTATTTGGAACTGCAGGTTATTTTGTATATGGAAGTATCGCTGATATGATTAAAAAAGGTGCACACGTAAAACTTTACAAAGACGAAGTTCTAAAGGTTATACTTGTTGACCCTATTGATGTTCCGGTTATATAAACAATGTCAAAACTTGATAAAATAGAAGAATTACAAAGATTGATTCAGCAAGACCCTGAAGATTTTCAAATCAGAAGAGAACTTGCTGTTCTTCTTATGGATTGTGGATTTAATGAAGAAGCTCTTCAGCATTTGCTTTTTCTGTCAAAAAAATTCAGCTACGACGAAGGAATTTTCTATAATCTTGGTATTGTTTATGAAAAAATGAAACAGTTTTCAAAAGCAAAAGAAGCTTATGAAAAAGCTATCGAACTTGAACCAAAGTCTTTCGATGCTATTTATAATCTTGGGCTTGTTTATACTGAATTGAAAGAATTTGGTAAAGCAATCGAATGTTTCAATAAGATAATTGAAAACGACCCAAACGATTCTAATACATACTTTAACTTAGGACTTGTATATTTTAAACAAAAAGACTATATAAACGCAATTGAAAATTTTCAAAAAACAATAGATATTAATGACGAAGATTTATATGCGCATTTTTATCTTGGAAACATATTCAAAGAATTAGGTGATTCGGATTCAGCTAAAGAAAAATTTGAAAAAGTAATTGAACTTTCACCCAATTACAGTTGGGCATATTACAACATTGCAGTAATATACTACGAAGAAAATGACATGCAAAATGCGGAATATTTTTTGCGCAAAACACTTGAAATGAATCCTTATGATATTGAAGCATACAAAATATTAACGAAATTACAACTAAAAGAAAATGATTTTAATAATGCAATAGAAACAATCAAAACTGCATTATCTGAATGTGAAGAAACCGGCGATTTAGATTTTCTTGCGTCAATTGTATTTAAAAAAGCAGGAGATGAAGAAAACAGTTCAACCTATTTTGAAAATGCAATAAAAAACCATCAAACTCTGTCCATTCCTGTAGCTAAAGCGAGAGAAGGAATTAAGCGTATTAAATAATCTCAGATATTATTTTGAGATGCTGAAACGAGTTCAACATGACTATATAATTACGACATTAGTCAAAAAAGACAACAATACCCTCTTTGTTTTTTGTTTGTGCTAGAATAAAGTCATTAAAAGAAGAAATTGATGAGGGAATTTAATTATGAAAATGTCAAACTTATTTGTGCAAACATTGAGAGAATTTCCGTCTGATGCGGAAGTGATTTCTCACAAAATGCTTGCTAGAGCAGGTTATATAAAAAAACTTACATCAGGAGTGTACAGCTATTTGCCATTGATGTGGAGAGTTTTACAAAAAGTTGAAAACATCGTTAGAGAAGAGATGAACAGCGCAGGCGCTCAAGAACTTTCTATGCCATTTGTTCAGCCAAAAGAATTGTGGATTGAATCCGGCAGATGGGAAGTTTACGGCAAAGAATTGATGAGAATGAAAGACAGACACAACAGAGAAATGTGTCTTGGACCGACTCACGAAGAAATCATAACATCAATTGCACGCGATATTCTCAAATCATACAAACAACTACCAACAAACCTTTACCAAATCCAATTGAAATTTAGAGATGAAGTAAGACCTCGTTTTGGTTTGTTAAGAGGTAGAGAGTTCATTATGAAAGATGGTTACAGCTTTGGAACATCTCAAGAAGAATTAGAAAAAGAATATGAAAATATGGCGCAAGCTTATAATAAAATATTCAAAAGATGTGGATTGAATACAAAAATGGTTCAATCTGATTCAGGTGCAATCGGCGGAAGTGTTTCTCACGAATTTATGGTAATTACAGATACTGATGCCGGCGAAAATGACGTATTCTATTGTGATGATTGTGATTATTCTGCAAACTCAAATCACGCAGTTTCAACACTACCTCCTGCAGTCGTTGATGGCAAAGAGTATTTCAACAAAACAGAAATAATTGATACGCCTAATACTCATTCAATTGATGAATTATCAGCATTTTTGAAAATTCCTTCAACCTTAATTTTGAAATCATTGGTTTATATTGTTGATAAAAAACCGGTTATTGCGCTAATCAGAGCAGACAAAACTGTTGAAGAAACAAAATTAATGAATGCCGTTGGCGGAATTGATATAAGGATTGCAACATCTGCTGAAATTCAAGAATTGATGGAACAACAAGGATTTAACGCGGTTGCAGGGTTTATCGGCCCTAAAGGTATGAAAAATATCACAATTATTGCAGATAACACAATCAAAGATATGAAAAATTTTGTTGTTGGCATTAACGAAACTGACAAACATCAGGTTGGCGCAAATCTTGAAGATTTAGGACTTGATGAAATTAAATATGAAGATATCAGACTTGTTGAAGCTGGCGAATTATGTCCTCAATGTGGCAAACCGTTAAAGGTAACAAGAGGTATTGAAGTCGGTAATATATTCCAACTTGGAACCAAATATTCAAAACCAATGAATGCAGTATACTTAGATGCTAACGGAAAAACCAAACCATATATTATGGGATGCTATGGTATCGGTATTTCAAGAACAGCAGCTGCGGCCGTTGAGGCTCACCACGATGACTGGGGAATAAAATGGCCTTTAGCTATCGCACCATACCACGTTACAATTGTTCCTGTAAGCACAAAAGACGAACTTCAAATGACAACAGCTAACAAAATCTATGAAGAACTTTTAGCTAACGGAGTTGAAGCTGTAATTGATGATAGGGACGAAAGACCTGGTGTTAAATTTAAAGATGCTGATTTAATCGGTTTTCCATTCAGAATTACAGTCGGAAAAACTATTACTGAAGGGAATGTTGAATTTGTAACAAGAGCTACTGGCGAAAAAGTTGCAATGAAACCTGAAGTTGCTATAAAACAAGTTATTGACGCTGTAAAAGCTATTAAATAAAAAACAAAATGACAAGAGGTATGAAAATATGT
>ERZ1023701.408-NODE-408-length-13788-cov-43.530110_pt1 | contig 13788 bp, 12 predicted proteins | sample MGYA00380350_ERZ1023701 | MGnify/ENA primary metagenome ERZ1023701 (study PRJEB33179, sample SAMN07449025) | human gut metagenome | biome: Human-gut; feature: Human associated habitat; material: Faeces | host: Homo sapiens | place: India:Kasaragod | collected... | reverse complement strand
GGTTGTACAAGTCTCACGGATGCCCCAGAATTAAAGGCTACAACGTTAGCAGACGGATGCTATTATATTATGTTCTATGGTTGTACAAAATTGTCAACCGTCACCATGTTGGCACCAAGCGACCAAATTTCGAAAGCATCTAATTGCTGCTATAAGTGGTTGTATAAAGCCGGAACCGGCGAAACCGTAACTTCTCGCACACTCAAAGTAATGGATGCGGATGCCTATACTGCGTTGGAAGGCGATCTCCCTGACATCTGGTGTAAAGGCACTGCAGGTACTACCGTGCTATATGAAAATAACAGCAAATAGAACAGAACCCATTAGATAATGTATAATTTATAAATAAAGAATAAACATGAAAACAAAGTATTACATTTTTGCTCTCGCAGCAATGACCATGACTCTGGGCAGCTGCTCAGACAGCGAGAATACAATAGGCACCGAGGCGCCTAAGTCAATCACCGTTTCTACAAGCATCGGCAAGATGACCCGTATCACTACGGACGCCAAGGGAACACAGACTTTCTCTGAAGGAGATGAAATCAGCGTGTATGCCTGGACAGGAAGTGCAGAAAATGTTCCTGCTGCCGCTGGAAGAGTGGTGAACAATGCCATCAACAAGCTCACTGACAAGGTTTGGGTGGCCACACCACAGATGCTGTGGAAGAACAATGTGGATCAGCATTACTTCATCGGCATCTACCCTACCAAGAACGTTGACAACCTTACTGCCGACACCTATACCTTCAATGCAGAAAACCAGGCGGCAAGCGACCTGCTGGTGGCAGTAAACACCAATGGTCTCTCCTATACCAAGGATGCCAAGGACCCCGTGAAGCTCGAATTCACCCACGTGATGGCAAAGATGGTGGTGAACCTTTCCTACAAGAACCAGTGGGGCGGCACTCCTACCGTAAAGAACGTGGTGGTTTCGGATGCCATAAATGAGGCTACCATCAACTACCTCACCAAGGCTGTGACCCCTACGACTACAGCCAAGGCTGATTTCGAGGTTCCTGCTACGGCAGCCAACACCCAGTATGTTTCCGTGCTCATTCCTCAGAATGGCATTCAGAAGATTGCCATCACCATCGGCGATAAGACTTTCATCTACGACAACAAAACTCCGTTCACGTTTGAGAGCGGCAAGATTACCACCATCAACCTGGAGGTAGGTCGTGACCAGGTGATTCTCGACGAAGTGAAGATTTCTGATTGGGCAGATGGCAACACCTTCCATGGCGAGGCATTCGATTAAAATCGGAGAAATATCAATAAGATAAGATTATAACATAACATTAAAAACAGAACGATTATGAAAGCTATCAAGTTTTTCGCAATATCAGCCATGGCAGCAGCCATGATTACCAGTTGCTCTAGCGAGGACGAACTGTCACAGAGCAATTATCCTAGTGATAACATCGTCCGCGTTACTGCAGGAGTGAACAATGCCAAGACTCGTGCTGAGGGAGCAGGCACAGAAATGAAAAATGACTTCTCCCTGACCATCGTGAACAAGAATGCACCGAAATATACCTATACAGATAAGGTGTTCTCTAAGAAATCTGGCGACTGGGCTTGCTCAGAGACTCTGCTTTGGCAGAAATCCGATGCTCTTGTAGATATCGTGGCTTTTGCTCCGGCTCAAACTGGCAAATTCAATGGTGTTTATGCTAATGGAAGTATCCAGCCTATAGCTTATAGCGTGGCTAAAGACCAGACGACTGCGGATGACAAGAACGACTTGCTGTACTATTATGCAAAAGACTTCAACCCTGGCGAAAGTCTCGACAAAGGGAAGCTGAATATCCAGTTCAACCATGCTTTCTGTATGATTGATATCAACGTGACTTTGGGAACCGAGTTCAACAAGCCTGAGGTTCTTAAAGAATCCCCTATCGTAAAGGTGACCTTAGGAGGAACCAAAATTGCGGCAAATGTAGATGTTACAAAAACTGCTAGTGTCGTAACAGTCAGCGAAACAGATGCTGCTACCGACATTACCACCACCAAAGGTTCATTCGACAAGGCTGCAAATGCAGAAGCTAACGCCAAATCACACTTCTCTTGCATTGCCATCCCACAGACCGTTGGAGCCAACACCTTCAAGGTGTCTTTGATGACAGCCGGCAAGCGCTATGAATGGACTTCAGATAAAGAGATTACCCTGCAGAGCGGCTACAGATATACCCTCAATCTTAGCATGGGTAATGATGTGGTATTGTTGAAGGGTGGCAGCATCTCCGCTACTCCATGGACAGAAATCACTAGTGACAAGCCTCTTGAGACAGACTAAAGAATATGAACTTAAAATAGAACGACTATGAAATATCAGAAGATATTGGGTCTTGTAGCAACAGCCGGCTTATTGCTGGCTGGTTGCGCTACAGATTCCGACAACAGTAATACATGGCTCAGCGACCCGAATGCCGTTCACGTATCGGCTTCGGTGGGCAGCATCTTCACCCGAAGCAATCCGGCTGCAGCAGATGAAGCCGGACAGAAGAGTTTTAATAAAGGTGATGTGATGGGTGTCAGCAATAATGGCACATCGCTCACCTATACCTACAATGAAGGCACCAACGACTGGCAGCCAGGTAATGCTTCCGATTATCTGGTATGGGACGATAGCGACCTCAAATTCGAGTGCTGGTATCCTGCTGATGGCAAGAATACCTCCAGCAAAGGCTATATCCAGGAAGACCAGAGCAATGGAACGGAGATTGCGAAATCAGATTATATGACGGCAGCGACCACCCTTCCTAAAATTCCTGATAGCCGCCAGCTTAATGTGGCATTGGTGCGCAAGACTGCCCGTCTGATTCTCAACATCCAGAGTTTCAATGACCAGTTTGATGCCAGCACCACCAAGGTCAACCATATCCGCATCGCAAGCAATGCATCTACTGAAGCCAGCGAAACATCTATCATCAACATCAAGCCTTTGCAGAAAGGCGAGGGTGGAAAAGGCACAACCTATACTGCTCTGGTTGCTCCTGGAGAAGTAGAGGGAAAGCTCTATTTCACTACTGATGAATCCGCCGAAACTCCGCTTGTTGTCAAGACTGGAGCCTTGGAAGCCGGCAAGAGCTATACCTACAATCTTATTGTGGGTAAGAATAAGGTAACTATAGGTGATGTTACTGTGGCAGAATGGACTACGGGTGAAATTACTGGTGGTAAAGCAGAATATAATCCAGACTTCACCTTTAAGGCAGATGCTGAGCAGAAATTTAAAATGATAACCAAAGGAAATTACACCATCTCAAAACTTCAGTATTCTGTAAATAATGGCGAATGGAATGATGTGGTTGCAAATGAAGAAGTTACCTTCGGTGGAACAAATGGCGACCTTCGTTTACGTGGCACGAACACTAATGGAACTGCGTCTGGAAGGGTTGCATATTCAACCATCATATTTACTAATGATGTGAAAGTAGCTTGCACAGGCGATATCCGCACGCTGCTGGACTGGAGAAACTATAGTACAGTAAATACCCAAAATGCCAGATTCTGTCATTTGTTCAAAGATTGCGCTGTATTAACCTCTGCCCCAGAATTGCCTGCTACAACGTTAGCAGACCGATGCTATGATAGTATGTTCCAAGGTTGTACAAGTCTCACGTCTGCCCCAGAATTAAAGGCTACAACGTTAGCAAATGAATGCTATTTTCATATGTTCTACAAGTGTACAAAATTGTCAACCGTCACTATGTTGGCACCAAGCGATCAAATTTCGAAAACAAATAATTGCTGCTTTGATTGGTTGTATAATGCCGGAACCGACGAAACCGTAAGTTCCCGCACACTCATAGTAACAAATGAGGCTGCCTATAATTCGTTGAAAAGCAAATATTATCTCCCTGCCAAATGGCAGATAGGCAATTGCACCGTTCTTGATAAAGACGGCAAAGCAATAACAGAACAATAACCAAGAGCGCAACCCCGCCAGGCGTCCCGGCGGATTTGAAATCCGCCGTAAAAAAAGGTTCGACCTATTAAAACCGGGGGATTTGTAATCCCCCAACACAGCAAAAAGGAAATGCATTCTCCTTTGCTGCGGATTGCAAATCCGCAGAGCCTTAATAGGTTAGGACATTTTTTAACGCCGGATTCCAAATCCGGCGGAACGCCTAACGGAAAGATAAAGGACAGAAGCAAGATTTGCCCCACACACCCTGAACCAACGGTCACCGGCCGAAGGGAAAGGTAAAGGGAAGAAGCTCCTAGCCCAGGGCGTGTGGGGCAAACAAGGCGAAAGTTCAGGAAAGATCTGCGTCATCTGCGCAAAAAGCTCTGCGTGAAGAAAAATAAATCTGCGTCATCTGCGAAATCAGCGTGACAAAACAACAAAGAATAAATCTGCGTGACAAAGAACAAAACATGTTTGCATGCAAACATGCAAACATGCAAACTTACAGGCATCGTAAACCCTATCTACGATTGTCTGATGTCTCCAAGGCACAAAAAGCAAGATTTCTGGCATTGGTGTATTGGCATAATCCACTTTCTGTAATTGTCCACCAGCCTGGTACAAATTCGCTTTGTTCCATTCTGAGCCATGATAGCCATTCCCCCTACAAAGGCTGATAGAACCGGAGTGTTCCCAGCTTCCTCAACTCCCCGTTCCGGGCATACCGGGCATCCGTGGCTGGATGAGAAAGGAGGATGAACTCACGGAGCAGCAGCTCGGGATGGAAACTCGTCATCTCAAAATAGGGAACACGGGAAGTATCTACCTCATAGATGTTGCCACGCTGAAAGGCTGACAATGCCTTGTAGCCTTCATACTCCTGAAGCAATTGGGCTTTGCCCAAGGGAGCACCGCCGAAATACTTGAATGCCCAGACATCTATCTCCCTACCCTTCGCCAGAATCTGCTCCGGACTCATCGCCAGACTTCCGCTGTGATCATCCTCTGCAAAAACATAGCGGGCATGGGCATCCTTCAGAAGAAGGGCCATCGTGCTCCTGCCACCCGGCACATACCATACCCCACCCGTCTTGCGCTCGGTCAACACCGAAAGACCTTCGGGCAGTTTCCCAGCCACCGACTTCAGCGACAGATATTCCTTTTCTATCCCGGCAAAGAGCGAATCTGCCTGACGGCTGCCAAAGAGCATGCCATAGAATTTCATCCACTCTGCCCTGCCCAATGGCGATGTCTCCATATAGTCGGCTGCTTCTATCAGGGGGATGCGAAGCTTGTCGAGCTTACCGTATCCGCCACTGTTCTCGAAAGGAGATACGAGGATTGCCTCGGGCTTCAGGGCGATGATGCGCTCAAAGTCGGGTGCCATACCGGAACCGCAATCCACAACAGAGGATGATGATACACGCTTCCTGATATCGGGAATATTGATATAATCCAGATCGCATACGCCACGGATGGCATTCTCCACACCCAACTCATACATCAGCTGGCAATGCGGAGCCATGAATACGGCACTGCTTTCTACGGGCGTGCGCACGGTATCCGTGATGCATCTTACGCCCGACGCCCTGCGCCTGGCAAGCTGCGCCACGGTCTCATCCCCCTCCTTGCCCTTCGGGACGAGGATATAGCGATGCAGCAGGGTGCCAGCCTTCCAGGGGTTGGCTATCATCACTTCATCATAAGTCCCTTCATCATTAGTCCCTTCACCATGCCTTACGATGGTCAGCAACTGGGCATACTTCATCTTCAACGTATCACCCACTTCCCCATCACCAGATGCCGTCTTTCTGCCCTGGCAGGCAAACAAAGCTAGCGCCACAAGCGCCATGAATATACAGTTATATCTTTTCATCATAATCATTTCTTTCTATCATAATTATATCTTTTCATCATATATTATATCTTTTCATCACGCAGCAAAAGTACGATAATTTTTCGAGACCCGCAAGAAAACATCGCAAAAACTATCCACCATCGTAAGGATAAGTCGCCCTGCTTCGCTCTTACCAATTAAAAAAGTTATTACATAACAAAGAAATCCAAGGAAAACGGGCAGCACTGGAAGTGGATTTCTGATGCACACTAAAATACGTATTTATATGTATTTTTATGTTAACAGGGGTGTCGCATTGGTACCAATGCGACACCTTGAACATAGGAAGTAGACACTTTTTTTGAGGAAAGAGACACCTTTTATCGAAAAAAAATGCTATATTTGCAGCATATTTAGAAGTAATGCCCATAGAAGCATTCTTCATACTGACAAGTTTAACTAAACGAACTTATATGAAAAAATCTTTAAGAATTAAAATTGGGCTACCGATTGCAACGCTTACTGCCATCCTTCCGCTTTCAGTAACAAGGGCGGAAGTAAACGACGGTGTGCAGAAAGATGAGCAAGGATGGTATGTCGGCATAGAAGGAGGAATGCCTTTCGGCTTCTCTACTTTCTCGAGTTTCGGACACGACAAGACCCGACTCGGTTGGGACGCCGGATTTTACGGCGGCTATCGTTTCAACAACATCTGGTCGGCTGAGCTATCGGCAAAATACGGAGAGATGAACCTGGCGGCGCAAGACTGCTGTGCAGAACGCAACTACTGGCTGGGAAGCGACGGCACGATATACAAGGCCAGCGTCCTGGGAATGGACTGCTGGGAGTATACCCAGCTGAAGAGCCAGGTAAGGATGGCACAGTTGGGGGCAAGAGTAAACATCAATCTGCTGGCTCTGTTTCCTCAAACTGCCAACAGCCGCTGGGAGGTGGCTGCATCGCCTCATCTATATGCCGTGACCACCAAGGCAGACATCCAGAACCTAACGGACGGAACAACCGTGAAGAAAGGTGCCACCCACTGGCATCTGGGATATGGTGCCGACCTGCAGGTGGGCTATCGGCTGAATGACCGCCTGAAACTGGGCATCTTTTCGGGATTGACCCGACTCACGGGCAAACGCCTGGACGGCATGCCGGAATATCTGCACAAGAACAACTATGTCTGGGAAAGCGGCATCAGACTGGGAATCAGTCTCACCAATCAGTAACCCATAAAACAATACAGACAATGAAAACAAGAAACAAACTGAATATCTGGCTATGGGTGCTGGCATGCATCCCATGCCTATTGGCTAGTTGCGACCACGACGTGCATGATGGCGAAGGAGACGGAGGCCTGTCGGTATCTCTCGACTGGGCTGACGAGACCGACGAGGGCACGGAAGTGAAGGACGTGAAGACGTGGATCATGAATGCAGAAAATGGCACGCTGGTGGAGCAAAGCCAGCATGGCAGTGCGCAGGAAATGGCAAGCGAGCGATATGACATGCCCAAAGGTCACTATCGCATTCTCACTACCACCAACCTGGTGGCTCCGTTCACCATCAGTGAGCAGACTAGAGGCGTTGACAACATGAACAATCTGGTAATCGGTCTGTCGGGTACGGACGCAGCACCCGAACATGCCTATTATGGTGTAACAGACATCATCATAGACCATGAAAATGTGCACCATATCGTCAAAAGCGAAATGCGACGTGTGCTTGCCGAGCTCACCATCAACATAAAAGGGGCTCCTCTGCATACGGCTATCACGGGAAAGGTATTGAATGTTGCCACCGGACTGTTTCCTTTGCAGCAAAATGAAGATGGAACTTTCGGCACGCCAACAAGGACTAAGAAAGAATGCGATATTCCTTCCGGAATAACGATGTTGGATAACATGTTTGTAACAAAAACAATGTACTTGATGCCGACGTGCGATGGTGTTCAAAACACCAATCTGTTTATCGTGCTCAAAACTCCTGATGGTAACAGTACACGCTACGACCTAAAAGCTCCCGTGATGAAGCCGAGCGGCAAGTATATTGTCAACCTGGAATACAGTGAGATGAAGCCGGAAATGAACCTTACGAGTATCAAGATAGACGACTGGACTGAGGGTTGGGTATATTATGGTGAAATCTTCGATCCGGAGAACTAGCAATAAAAAAGTCTGCCAGCATCACTGCTCGCAGACTTCTCTTTTCATTAACCGAACCTAAAATTACATCTATTTTTCAAGATATGCAATAAAATGCAAATGATAAACCTAAATATAAACTTTTACCTGATGAAAACTATTTTTTATTCTTACCTATTTCTATATATACGCACTGCAAAATGCGTTGTCATTATGTTGAGAAACGAATTTATCTGATTCAAACGCACTATCCATTTATGCAACTTGCGTGCCAGAAACAGACAAACCAAGTTATCCTACTGATTTACTGCCACTTATCATTTCCATACCCGTCAAACAGAAGTGGGGAAACTGGGGAACAAGTGGGGAATAATTCCCCAGAAATTGGGGAAACGCAAGGTGGAAGCACAAATCATGAATGAAAAAGTTATACTTAACAACCTACCAAGATGGAGAGATAACGAAAAGATGTTTGCTTTCAAACATGTTTGCATGCAAACATGTTTGAAAGCAAACAGACTATAGATTATTCATATACTGCACCAATGCTTCCCGAAGGATATCCTCGTATTTCTTCTTGGTTCTAACCTTCGCCAGCATAAGCTGTTCATACTCCTCGTCCGACAGGTATGTCTGAACTCCATGCATCGATTTCCTCTTCTCTGCCTGAGTTACCTTCTTTATGTCTTTCTCCCCTACTGGCTGCACAACGCCAGGCTGTGCCACACCAGGCTGTGCTACACCTGACTGAGTTATACCTGGCTGCCCAACTGCAGATTGCCCAACACCTGGGCGAACAGCTTTATTCATATTACTGAAAGCTGCGTGAAAATCCTTTCCCATTTTTTCTAATTTATCTAGATATTAAACAATTCATTGATAACCAATTCATAGTCTATGGCTGCCGAGCAATAGGGCGCATAATGAAAGAGATCTGTCATTTCAGTCTGCGACTCGTTCACCTTGACGCAACGGCGGATTCCATGCGACAATACCTTCTCGCCATAATTCTCTCGAAGATATTCCATTGCCGAACGCACGATGCGCGGACGCTCGTCGAGCATAACAGGCAACAAGCCCAGAAGTTCCAGTTCCTTGTTCAGGGCAAACCTGCCGTTCTTCACCTCCTCCATGGCTGCCAGCACTGCCGCCAAACCATTTACAGAAAGTCCTTCCATCTGTACAGGAACCAGCAGATGGCTTGCTACCACCATGGCATTATAGGTAGATTGTGACAGGGCTGGCGGACAGTCGATGAAGATGTAGTCGAAATAATCTATAGGATTGCCGATGCCTTCGCCCGTGAAATCCATGCAGTCACTGTTGAGACAAGCTCCCAATACCTGGCGTGGTGCACCCGTGTTCTGCAGGAAAGGATCCACATCCTGCATCTTGGCAGAACCTGGAACGTAATACACCCCTACCCCATTTTTATAGATGGGCAACCCCTTGCAGGCTATCATCGAATCAAACACAGTGGCACAATCTTCTGGCGCATGATTCAGAAGAGTTAAGTTACACTGAGGATCCAAGTCTATCTCGAGGATTCTTAGATTCTTATCCTTCCGTAACATGCCAGTGGCAAGATTCTGCACTGTTGTTGTTTTGCCTACGCCACCTTTATTGTTGACGATAGCCAAGATCATTTTCAGCTTATTTTCCATGTCTTTGACTTTTAAATATTAAACTGCGTGCAAAGGTACATGAATTAATTGAAATAACCAAGAAAATATGCCGAAATGTTTGCATGCAAACACACAAACATGTTTGGATGCAAGCATGCAAACATGTTTGCAGAATTACTAATATATTGGTTTTCAAGTATAAATGCTTTCTATATGCGGGTTAACAAACATGCAAACATGTAGGTTAACAAACATGCAAACACACAAACATGTTTGAATGCAAGCATGCAAACATGTTTGCAGACTTCTGAAAAGGGCTTTAAAACGCATGAAAAGTATGCCTTCAGATGGCTGAACTAAGTATCTGCGACAAAATTATAAGCTATTTTCTCCGATTATTGCTGATTATTGCCCATTATGGCCCGTTTATTGAGAGAAAATTAGTAATTTTGCAGCCGGAAAGATAATATATACAGATATTTAGCAGATAAATTAGCAGATAAAAAATGATAGATTCAATTCAGAACATCTTTGTTCAGGTTAGCGATTTTCTCTGGTCGTATATCATCATTGCCGTTTTGATATGCTGTGCCGTGTTTTTCACTTGGCGAACCCGTTTCGTTCAGTTTCGTCTCATCAGGGAGATGGTGAGGCTGCTGCTCCATCCCGATAAGGTTCAGCCCGACGAGATAGGGCAGGATGAGCTGTCGATGGATGTGAAGGTGGATGGCGAGATGAAGCACATCTCTTCCTTCCAGGCATTCGTGGTGGCACTGGCAAGCAGAATCGGTACGGGTAATCTTGCGGGTGTGGCCACAGCCATCAGCGTCGGTGGTCCGGGAGCCGTGTTCTGGATGTGGATGCTGGCTTTGCTGGGTTCTGCATCTGCCTTCATAGAATCTACGCTTGCCCAGCTTTACAAGCGCAAGGGCAAGACTTCCTTCTATGGCGGACCAGCCTATTATATGAAGTATGGATTGGGCAAGGGATGGATGGGTATCCTCTTTGCCGTGCTGATGATCATCACCTTCGGTTTTGCCTATAATTCCGTGCAGAGCAACACCATCTGTCTGGCATGGCAGAAGGCCTTCGGCATAGAGCCTGCCACCATGGGCATCGTGCTCACGCTGCTCACGCTGCTCATCATCTTCGGCGGTATCCAGCGAGTGGCTAAGTTTTCTTCCACGGTGGTTCCAGTGATGGCAATCATCTATCTACTGATAGCCGTGGGCGTAGTAATCTGGAACATCACCAGCCTGCCTCAGGTATTGCTCACCATTGTGGAGAAGGCCTTCGGATTCAATCAGGCAGCGGGCGGAGTGCTTGGCGTAACAGTGATACAGGGCATCAAGCGAGGCCTGTTCAGCAATGAGGCAGGTGAGGGTAGTGCTCCTAATGCGGCTGCGGTGGCCACGGTGAGCCATCCGGTGAAGCAGGGACTCATCCAGGCACTGGGCGTGTTTACGGATACCCTGGTGGTATGTTCCTGCACGGCATTCATCATCCTGGAGAGTGGGGTAGACGTCACAGCATCCAATGGTATCCAGCTCACGCAGGATGCCCTGACCCATGAGATCGGAAGCATCGGCAATCCTTTCGTGGCTGTGATGATATGGCTCTTTGCCTTCAGCAGTATCATCGGCAACTATTATTATGGCGAGACAAACGTGAGATATATCAAGGATTCCAAACTGGGCGTATTTATCTATCGCCTTGCCGTAGCTGCGATGGTGATGATTGGTGCTGTAGTATCATTGGATTTTGCATGGAGTTTTGCCGACATCACGATGGCACTTCTTACCCTCTGCAATCTTGTGGCCATCGTTTTGCTATCCCGCCAGGCCGTTTTCCTGCTGCAAGACTATCGACAGCAGAAGAAGGAAGGCAAGAATCCGGTGTTCTCCAAGGATAAAATGCCAGAGATTGCCGATCAATTGGAGGCTTGGTAAACTGGAGGCTGGCAACTGGAGGCATGGCATGCAAAACATGAGTCATATTTGGGTTAAAACTTGAAGATTTTGTCTCTTCACATAAAAAAAAGGTGGATATATTTTCTAATATCAGGTATTTTACTTACTTTTGCAACAAATATATAGAATATAAGTACTTATATAGAGCATAAGTACATTTAGACAAGATACCGGATATGGCAGATAAAAAAAAGGAAATAGCAAAGCCCAATGCAGGTGAACAATGGATTAATACTCCATTCAGCTTCACAAAGATAGATAAACAATGTACGCTCGCACAACAGCATATATTGTTTTGCGTAAGCTCGCATCTACAGGAATATGTAACGAGATTCTTCAACGAAAAGCGTGAGAAAGGTAATCTGCGCTCAGACTATATGTTTGAAGTAGATAAAGAACATGTTGCCATGAATGTACCTAAAATCAAACTGAAGTTGAATGAATTAGGTATTGAATCAAGCCACTATAAGGATCTGCGCAAAACCCTGAAGGAGCTTCTGGACTTCAGCGTCAGAATCAAGATAGATGGCAAGGCCGTCATACAGCACGTCTTTTCTAACATAACAGAAGATATCGTAACCAATGGTTATACCACCAAGCAGGGTGTCACATACGACAGGTCTAAAGGAGAGGTTGAGCTGAAGATTGACCCAGTTGTTGCCAAATATGCCTTCGACATGAGCCAAGGATTCATCCATCACATCGCCTTGATTGCAAGATATGCAAGCAGGCAGAACACTCCTAGGATATATCTGTTCTTACTGCGCCAAATGGGAATAAACAATGGGAAAATGACCATAAAGGTGCCATTCATGCAATTGAAGGAATACCTGGGCATGGCTAAAATTGCAGAAGACGGAACTGTTATAGAAGAACAGTATCCGAAATTCTCGCAGTTTAAAAAGCAAGTATTGGATGCGGTGCAGGAAGATTTTTCCAAATTAAGCAAGGAAGACAAGGTTGATATCATGTTCACCGACTGTACACCCGTATATAAGAGGGGACAGTCAAGAGGCAATCCTGAAGCACTGATATTCAAAATCAAGAGAACTGCTTTGGGAAAAGCCCATATCAATGGCAATGTCTTGGATAAGGATAAGCAAGGACTGCCTCAGAGCAAGGAGCCTGTAATGGGCGACTTGTTTGCCCATGTAGCAACGGCAGAAAATTCAAAGATAGAAATGGAAAAAGGTGGGGAGGACAAATGGAAAGAATTCCTCTCCATGATTATTGATCCTTCACAAGCAGCCTTACTCAAGAGGGTGAAATTCCTCGGTATGAAAAACCAGAGGTTCTGCGTCAAGGCTTCAAAAGAAGACTTTGGATTACTCAAAACACTGGGAGTGGAGAAAGTTGCCCAGGAATACTTTAAATGTGTAGGCTCCTTCGCTCCAACTTTCTACGAGGGGTAAACCTATAAAGAGTCGCAAATATGGCTTATATGGCTTTATTATAGCTTTATATAGCTCTTATTTGCGACTTTTTTGGGCCATATCTACGAAACCATTTACCACAAGACACCTAACATTCTATATTTCAATACTTTACAAACGCAAAAATCGTTTAAATGTAAAAACAGTACTCTTAAAGAACACAAAAAAAATGTTTCGCTATATCTCTGTTTATCAGATGTTTATATCATTCCTGGTAAATGGTTTCGTAGATATCATGGTAGGAAAAGCTTGCATATCTACGAAACCATTTACCTTATGTTTACTAACCAGCTGATGTTCAACGTATTATGTTTTTTATTTTCGAACATAAAAATATGTCATAATTAAAAGATGGGTTTATTATATATATAATTACTTCTTTATTATGTTGATTATCAGGTTGTTGTATCTATTAAAGTAAATGGTTTCGTAGATATAGATAAGCGGTTTCGTAGATGCCTTCATGCTCAATGAAAGCCTCTATATCTACGAAATCGTTTACCTGGTTTACACTAACTTATTGATATACTGCATGTTAACCTTTATATTTCTGAATTTGCCGGGCGGAAATGCTTAAAAAGCCTGATAAACACAAGTAATTTTTACATTGCTCTCTTGTCATATCTACGAAACCGTTTACCTGGCTTCTTATAAGTATTTAGTAATCAGTACTTTATATTTTTCCTTCAAAAAAGTAAATTTCTTTTTATAATTATAAATTAGATTATTATTATAATTACAGAAATTTCAACATATTGATTTTCAATAAGTTACAGAGCTCGAAGTAAACGGTTTCGTAGATTTAGGTAAACGGTTTCGTAGATTTAGGTAAACGGTTTCGTAGATTTAGGTAAACGGTTT
>ERZ1023701.407-NODE-407-length-13834-cov-16.144713_pt1 | contig 13834 bp, 14 predicted proteins | sample MGYA00380350_ERZ1023701 | MGnify/ENA primary metagenome ERZ1023701 (study PRJEB33179, sample SAMN07449025) | human gut metagenome | biome: Human-gut; feature: Human associated habitat; material: Faeces | host: Homo sapiens | place: India:Kasaragod | collected... | reverse complement strand
AGATACGTGTAACTACTTGTAAAATAGTGGGGACGCTGTAATGGTGATATACGATCGGTCAAAATTCTTGGATGATTATCTTGCTAAATTTGATGAATCATCGGTTTATGAAAATGATGTCGTTACAAAGATAATACATGACAACATAAAGGAGTATCAGATAAAAAAACGGAAAAAGATAGTCTTGGTAATTGAAGATATGGATAGGTTAGATCCTGCTCATCTTTTCAGAATATTAAATGTCTTTTCTGCTCAAATGGATTACGGTTATAGATGTTTCATTCCGAATAATGATACCTTAGTTGGTAATAAATTTGGAGTAAGCAATGTTGTCTTTGTAATGCATGAGAGAAATACAAAAGCCATATTCCATCATTTCTATGGTGACGATGCAGATTATCGTGGGTACATGTCTAAATTCTACAACAAAGAAATATTTCATTTTTCCCTTCAAGAAGAAAAGGAAAAATATGCGCTATCACTAATATCTTTTGTTACTGGAGTAGATGTGACTTTGGTTAATGAGTACTTTTCTGCTGATTTCCTGAAAAATAAGACTTTGCGAGAAATAAGATTTGCTATTGATAAGGTTGAGGAACAACTTGGAGATATTGAAAGTAAATTAGGTTTTAAGGTAAATGTTAATTTGCTTAAATTATTTATTATAGCTAAAAGATTGGGTGTAGGAAATGATACTGTAATTAAAGTGATATCTCAACATTTTATTAACAATGATCAGTATTATAAGTCTAGATTATTGTCTGTTCTATCAATAAATAAGGAAAATGGTATTTTTGAAAGCGTTTTCATAGCTGGTAAAGATTATGATGATGTTTATTTGAGGGTGCTAGAAATTGATGAGAATGGTTATTGTATTGATGGTATGAATACGGCATTTTCTGGTGGAAAAAATGAAAAAAGTTTGGAAAGTAGAATAATGAATATGTTAAAGATGTTAGGGTATTAATCCTCTTTCATATTTTCTCTTATTACTAAAAGAATGGTTAAACAGAATTTTAAAGATAATCCAAAGTCTTTGCATAAAGAACTTTCTCTTTCTGTAGTTCATATCTTGGCTACTTGTAGTTCTAATTTGCGAAAGGGGTTGCAACAAGAGTTTTATCAACTCAATGATAGGTGTGAGATAAGACAGAATGAGGTGTTTCTATTACCGGAGAATCATTTGGATATATTCTTTGGCAGCCGAATCAATGTACAAGCTGTTGTAGGTGTTAACGGCAGTGGTAAATCATCTTTATTTGAGATTATCTATCGTGTTATTAATAACCTCAGTTGTTTGCTCAATAGAGGTAAACGGCGAAAAACGGCAGCAGATCTTTGTTATATCAATGGCCTTTATGCTGAAATCTATTATGTACTTGATGGATTGTTGGCTAGAATATCATGCCTTGGAGAGAAGGTTGAGTTTCAGTTGGGTGATGAAAATCCTGTTGTGTTGACAGCTTTGGATAAAGGCATTGTTTCTACTGAAAAAGTCATCATGGCTGATTTCGTGAAATGGGCAAAGGAGAATTTTTTCTATACCATTGTTACCAATTATAGTTTGCAGGCTTTCAATGCAAATGACTATAAGAGAGAAAGGTGTTTAGTCTTAGGTAATCAGAAAAGTAAAAAAGAGGCAGAGGATGATGCCGATGGAAAGATATGGATGAATAGTTTGTTCCATAAAAATGATGGTTACATGACTCCTATTGTCTTGAACCCTTATAGGGATAATGGTATCTTTGATATGAATAAGGAACTCCATTTGACACTCTATCGTCTATCGGCAATTATGATTTATGCAAAGAGACATGATAGAAATTTCATGGAAGATTATGGGCTGAATAAAATTCTATACACATTCGATACTGATTCTCTTGCTAAAAAATATCTTGAGGATTATCGGGTAAGTCGTGATATCTATACTGATTATCGTTATCAGGTCTTCGGATACATGGATCTCGGTTCGAAAATGTTGCAAGCTTATGGGGTAGCAGATAGTCTGGATTTTAAGAATAAATATCAGCGTGCAGCAGCAATGTATCTTATATATAAGACATTTTCTATTGCGAACAGTTATCCATCATACGAAGAATTCTCTGATATTGGGGAACTTGATGAATATACACAGCAAGTTAGCTTTGAAACAGAGGCTAAAGTAGATAAGCTGGTAAAGACAATACAGAAAGATCATTCTCATATTTCATTAAAGATAAGGCAGACGTTGCATTTCCTGAAGGCGTTACTGAAAGAACAGTCTAAAAATCCAGATTCATTTTTTGATGAATTTGCTTATGATGACTACTTTAAAAGGGTTTTTGTGGGAAGGAATGACCGAAGTATGAGAGAAATTCAAGAGTATTTGCCTCCTTCTTTCTTTACAATCGAAATCTTAATGAATCGATATAAAAATGGAGAAGTAACCAACGAGGATCCAATACCATTGGAGCAGATGAGTGCTGGTGAAAGGCAGTATCTCTATACTTTCAGTACTTATATCTATCATATCTTGAATCTCCTGAGTATACAGGAATCACATAGGGTGAAATATAGAAACATCAACTTAATACTTGATGAGGTGGAAATCTGTTTCCATCCTGAGTATCAACGGCGGTTTGTTAATGAGTTGTTAGGTTACATCACGAGATTGTATATGAATCGTTGGGCTTCATATAATATTATGATAGCTACTCATTCTCCTTTTGTGTTATCAGATATACCTCAAGGTAATATTTTGTATCTTGAAGATGGGAAGATGGTGGACTCTAAGAATTTTAGAAATCCTTTTGCTGCCAATATTTGTGATATTCTCTATCAGAGTTTCTTCTTGAAGAATGGTTTTGTCGGAGAATTTGCACGTAAGAAAATCAATAACATGATTTATCGTTTGCTTCCTGGTGGTTATTTCTTAGATGAACACAAACGAGAATACGAACTGTTGATGAACTTGATTGGAGATCCATTCTTGAAGATGCAATTGCAGCAGTTGTTCGATGAAAGGAGGACAAGAAATGAGAAAAATAGAGATTGATGATGTGATTCGTTCTTTTGCCGATAGATATAGTACCTTGGTTCAAACTGAATGTACAGATGTAAAAGATAAATTAAAGGAATTGGGAGAATTTGTAGCTGCCAACAATCCTTGGAAAGATGAGGGGGCTGTGTTGGATTATATCGGTCTGTTGATTGATGATTATACGGATCTTCTTATTCTGGAACCAAAGGAATGGGAGGCTTATTGTAATAAGTATGCGGCAGTTCTGATACGTGAACCTGGTATGCTGACAACAAAGGTGAATTACCGAAGCAATAAAAAAGGTGGATTCTATAGAGATAAGTTATATGAGAGAATTTTAAAATGTTTACAATATGAAACTGCTCGATTGATATTGGGGCCTATTCATCAAAAGATGGGGTTGAAGACATGCGTTTATTGTAATGTGTTTCCGACTATGGCCACGGACAAAGACGTAATGTATCAAATGGATCACTTCATGCCTCAAAGTCTATATCCCTTTCTTGGTACATGTTTTTATAACTTGCAGCCTTCATGTGGTATCTGTAATGGTCATAAAGGTAAAAGTTTAAGTGATTTTGGCTTGTATGTAAATGCTGAAGAGGATAAAGAACTAAATCCTTTTCTTTTTTTACCCAAAGTCAATAATCAGGTTAAAGCTTATCCTATTTGCGATGAGATACTCTTTGTAGGTAAAGATAAAAATGTTACAAAAGAGAGCAAAGCTCATGAGGAGATGTTCCATATTTATAATATGTATGCTGGTTATAAAGGAAAGGTTACGAAAATTTATAAAAACGCATATAAGATGACAGATAGCTCTATCTCTGCTTTCTCCAAAGCTTTTGATGTTGCTCCTACTAAACGGGATGTCTTGGCATATCTGTCAGATGAAGTTTCTTTGGATGAAAGAGACATTCACAACGAGCCATTCACAAAATTGAAACAAGATACTATTAATCAATTACAAGAAAGAGGAGTAATATAAAAAGATAGTTCACGAAACGGGGAACGTTAAACAGGGTATTACCACTTATTTGGGCGTATCCTATAAGCAAGATACAATATTTAATTTATGAATAACGAAAGTAAAAGCAAATTCAACCGTTGGTTGTCTGAACATCCAGAATCGTTTCATCCCAGTGATGAGGCTCGGATGTTTGATTTTGTGAATTCCCTCTATGAAACGGAGGGGAATATATGTATTGATGAAATTTTCAGTGGATTTACCAAAAGCCATCCTGCTTACAGTAAGGAGGAGGCGATGAGGCTGAGCGATAAATGGGAAGACCAGATTACGCTCATCCTGAGATTCCTGGAATGGAAGAAAAAAATAATAAATAACAGATTAAAGTAGAGAGTAAATAATTATGTGTGGAATAGTTGGATATATTGGACAAAATGATGCCTATCCTGTCCTCATCGAGGGCTTGAAGAAACTGGAGTATCGTGGATATGACAGTGCTGGTGTGGCCTTAATTAATGGTCAGGATCGACTGAATGTTTACAAGACGAAGGGTAAGGTGAGTAACCTGGAGGCGATGGCTGCCGAGAAGGACTGTAGCGGTCATGTCGGTATCGCTCATACCCGTTGGGCTACCCATGGTGAGCCTTCTGCTACCAACGCCCATCCTCATGTGAGCATGAGCGGTGACTTGGCTTTGGTGCATAATGGTATTATCGAGAACTATCAGGTTCTGAAGGAACAGCTTATCGAGAAGGGCTATGAGTTCAAGAGTACTACTGATACTGAGGTGCTGGTGCAGCTGATTGATTTCTACTATCAGCAGAATGGAAAGGACTTGGTTTCTGCCGCTTGCCAGGCTTTAAACGATGCCATCGGTGCGTATGCCATTGCTGTTGTCGAGAAGAATAACCCTAGCCATCTGGTGGCAGCACGCCAGTCTAGTCCGCTGGTAGTTGGCGTGGGTAAGGATAATCTGAACTTCTATATCGCCAGTGATGCGACGCCTATCGTGGAGCATACGGACAAAGTGGTGTATCTGGAGGATGGTCAGATTGCCGACATCAGAGTGGGCGAGGAACTGAACATCATCAACCTGGAGCATTCGGCATGTCATTATGATATCAAGACCGTGGATCTGGATATCAGCAAACTGAGCAAGGGTGGTTTTGACCACTTTATGCTGAAGGAAATTTATGACCAGCCAAACTGTCTGAAGGATTGCATGAGCGGTCGTCTTTTTGCTGACAAGGAGCATCCTGAGAACAACCGCATCGTTCTTTCTGCGCTTCGTGATTATCGTGACCGACTGGTTCAGGCGAAGCATATCATCATCGTGGCGTGTGGTACTAGTTGGCATGCCGGACTGATTGGCAAGCAGCTGATTGAAAAAATGTGCCGCAAGAGAGTGGAGGTGGCGTATGCCAGTGAGTTCCGCTATGGCGACCCTGTGATTGAGCCTGAGGATGTAGTGATTGCAATCAGTCAGAGTGGTGAGACGGCGGATACCTTGGCAGCGATTAAGCTGGCAAAGGAGAAGGGTGCGCTGATTTTCGGTATCGTGAACGGCGTGGGTTCTTCCATCGCCCGTGAAACGGATACGGGTATCTATATCCATGTGGGTCCGGAGATTGGTGTGGCAAGTACGAAGGCATTCACCGGTCAGGTAACGGTTCTTACGCTTCTTGCTCTGGCCTTGGGTCATGAGCAGGGAACCTTGAACAATGCTGATTACTATCAGATGATAGAGGAGCTTTCTGAGATTCCGCAGAAGATGGAGAAAGTATTGGAGCAGGCTCCGATGATCAAGGATATTTCCAAAATGTTTACCTATGCGCACAACTTCCTGTATTTGGGTCGTGGCGTGAACTATCCTGTGGCTATGGAAGGTGCGTTGAAGCTGAAGGAAATCAGCTATATCCATGCCGAGGGTTATCCTGCTGCCGAGATGAAGCATGGTCCTATCGCCCTGGTAGACCAGGATATGCCTATCGTGTTCTTGGCTACGCATCATCAGTTGTATGAGAAGATTATCTCGAACATGCAGGAGGTGAAGTCGAGAAACGGCCGCATCCTTGCCGTGGTGACTGAGGGTGACCAGCAGGTGAAGGAAATAGCGGATAATGTATTGGAGGTTCCAAGAACCCTGAATGCGTTGGTTCCACTGCTGAGCGTAGTTCCGCTGCAGTTGCTTGCTTATTATGTGGCTGTGGATAAGGGACTGGATGTGGATATGCCGAGAAATCTGGCGAAGAGTGTAACGGTGGAATAATTCGCGTTTGTGACTTGGCTGCCGGTCATGTATGTGCCTTGAATGCCATCGAGCGTAAATGTGGTTTAGCGATTTATAATCTGGGTACAGGTCACGGCTATTCAGTCCTGGATGTAGTGAAGGCATTTGAGAAGGCGAATGGTGTGGCCATCAAGTATGCCATCAAGCCAAGACGTCCTAGCGATATTGCCACCTGTTATTGCAATCCAGCCAAGGCAAAGGTTGAACTGGGTTGGGAAGCGAAGTATGGCATCGAGGAAATGTGCCGAGATAGCTGGAACTGGCAGAAGAATAACCCGAACGGGTATGAGGGATAAATGGTTGCCCCTTAAAGTGGTGACATTTTAAGGGGCAATACAAATAAAATCCGAAGATAAGATTAAACTTATCGTATACGAATAATTCTTTCGTTTGTATAGTCATTCAAACCTTTCTGTTGACTCATATTTTCTCGCATCTGATGAATGAGGGGATTGGGTTGAGGCAACTGGTGGATTATTACTATGTATTGATTAGTGATGATTTATCATTGATTAGGGATAGAGTACAGAAGGAATTGAAGGAGTTGGGATTATGGAAGTTTGCCGGTAAACCACCAATACAGCGTAAGGTGGGTTGAATGAAAAATATTATCTTTGCAGCCGTTTTAAAATTCACATAAAATGGAAAGCAAAGAATATTTTGAAAAGGTGATGCAGGACTACAACCAGAACCGAAAGGGACGTAGTCTGCGTAAGTATTGCAAAGATGAAGCAGTCGATTATGATTGGCTCATCCAGTACAAGAAGAACTATCCTTTACAGGAGAAACAGCAGGAGCCATCGCAAGATGCTTTCATACCTATTACTATAAAGGATGAAACTCCTAAGCCAACAACATGGCAAGTGGAGAAGTTGGTTTTGAAATCTCCTGATGGAGAGCAGATAGAGATAAAGGGTAACAGTTTGTTTGTCGTGGCAGAATTACTGCATAAAATGTCGCAGCCATGATAAACTTTGATAGCAGAACTAAGTTTTTTATGAAGTCCACTCCTACCGACATGCGTAAGGGATATGAAGGATTGGCTTCTATAGTGCGTGATGTCATGGGACATAATCCTCGAAATTACAATGAGGCTTTTGTCTTTTATTCCAAGGACTATCGCAAGGTAAAAATCTTGCATTATGATATAAATGGTTGGGTTCTTTGCTCGAAGTGGTTTACTGACGGTAAGTTTCTTAAGCCGGAGTTCGAGGAATGCAAGATTACGCATGAGTTATCAAGGGAAACTTTGATATTGATAATGTCTACGTCGGTTCAGACAAAAATAAGAATATGAGTATACAAGATAAAATATCAGCATTGGAGGCAGAGATTGCTGCCGCCAATGCCCGTATAACTGAGGCAAAAGCCCAAACAGCTGCTGCCGAGCGGAGAGCGGCCGAGCATAGTGCCCGTGCCTCCAAAAACGAGAATGAAGTGCTAAAGTTACTTTCGAGTCCAAATTTCCCAGAGGCTGAGAAACAACGCATTTTGGCTAAGATGAGAGCCTTTGGTAGTAAAGTATAGTTGTACTTAACTGATTGAAAATCAGTTGTTTATATACAATATTTAACGGCAAATATTTGCGTATCTCACTGATTTTTAGTACCTTTGCATACATGAATACAAGAGACAACATACAGGCTGAGCTCCAAGTTTTACGCATGGAGAACGTTCGTTTGACCAATGAGTTGGTCAAACGTAACGATTATGCCAGTTTCTTGGAGGATGAAAACAAGACGGTAGAGGAAGAAACTCGTAAGGAATATGAGGCTAAGCTAGCCTTGATGGAGAAGGAACGTGATAATGCCTTGGGTAAAGCCAATGAGGCGAAGGCAGAAGCCAAGAACGCAAAAGCCAAGGCGGAAAAGGAAAAAATGCGTGCCGATAATGCAGAGCAAATGCTGGGCGAAGCACGCAAGGCTCTTGAGGAGAGCAATAAAAGAATATCTGTTCTATCAAAGAAAGTGAAGACTATTGATGACTTGAAGGAAGTGGCTGACGCTGCCGATAAGGCTGCGTTGGACGCCAAGCAAGTGGTCGAGTTGATTAACCGTAGAGTGTTCCAACGCAACAGTGATGCCACTCGTTTCCTAAATGATGAAATAGATCCTAATTGTCCATTGTTAGAGGAAAATGGCCTCGCTGCTATTGTCAAGCATGTGATGGCTGTAACCAGTGGAAAGGAGCGCAACGGAATGGATGATTCTGCAAAAAAGAAAACAAATAGGCCAAAGGTTCGGGTTCCGAAACAAAAGACCGACAAGACCAAGTCTTCTTCGGATACAGAGTCAAACACTCCTCATCGCCGTCGTGTATATACAGCAACCATCTTGGAAGAAATGGGTATTGATGCTAGTAATCTCCCTAAAGGCTCAAAGCTGATAAAACGAAAGGACAAGGTGACAGGTGAGGATACGTGGTACATCCAGCTGTTCTTCCATACTCCAGCTAAGGTAACTTGCCGTGAATACAAGATTGGTCGATTCAATGTTCCTAAGAGTGATCCGATGTGTAGCAAGCGCCCGGTAAGAATCTTGGAGAGCAATCCTATTATGCCAAGTTTTGCAAGATTCTATCTGGTGTCAAAGTTTTGCTATAACCTTAGCGAGAATCGTATTCTAGATATGTTGAAGGGAATGAAGACGAACATACCTCAGTCTTCCTTGAACTTATGGATGCATCAGATTATGGAGATGTTGAGGGAAAGACTTGAACCATTGATGCTGGAAGCTATCAGACAGTCTAAGTTTACCAACAATGATGCAACTCGTTTGCTGGTACGTAGCAGGGAAACACCTGATGACCCTCTGAAATATACAATAGAGTATGTTCAGGCAGCTCTCTCCTTAGAGAAGAAGCTTTGTGTGATGCTCTATGATGAGGGTACCCGCGACCACATGTTGCAAGAAGAGAAAATCTTCAAGGATTCTTCCATTGTAGGTTTCGTTGCAGACAGAGCTCCTCAATATCCAGCTATAGTCAAAGATTTGGAAGGACAGGAGTTGTTGCGCCAGGCCTGTTGGTTCCACGCTCGCCATTATTTGGTGGATGCCTATTTGGTAGATTCGAGAATGGAAATGCTTTTGATATTGATCAATGCTTTGTTCTATATCGAGCGAGTCTTCCTACAAGAGGATGACCAAAGTCCAGAACATCGCCTGGAGTTCCGTAAAGAGTGGAGCGAGCCAATCGTTGATCGCATCATGGAAATGCTCAAAAAGATGCGTGCTGCAGGTGACAAATATGGTCAGATGGTTCACAGAGCTGTAGATTACATACTTGATGACGAAGATGCCTTCCGAACATTCCTTTCGGACGGCCGAATCGACATGCACAATATTGCCATAGAGAGATGTTTCAGACATATCGCTATGGGAAGACGCAATTGGCTTCAGACAGGAAGTCACTTCTCTGCCCAGAATTTGGCGTTTATGTTCGGGTTGTTGGAAAGTTGCAAATTGAACAAAGTGAACTTTGGAGAGTACATTGAGGATATCCTTACTCGCATTCTTTGTGGCGAGGAGGTTGATGCCTCGTTCCTGCCATGTGACTATGTTCGTCATTTTGAAGATGGTACGGATGCTGAGGTAACGAAAACATCCCAAGCCGTCGCTTGATTGTTAAATTTTAGAAAATCAAAACTTTATTCAAAAATACTGGTACGGCTAACCCGCTGATAAATAGTGGGGACGTTGTATTGGTGGTTTACAGACGATATCGTTTATCATTTTGGTGCATCTCTAAAAGATTTAGGCAAGCGTTGGTTTTCTGTCGATATTGTAACAGAACATACAGCAGATGATTTTATTTCGCGCCTGTAAAAGGCAGAATATTTAAAAAATATCCCCCATTCGAGTGGCGACGAGCGCAGAGCGATACTGCGGTGGGGAACAAAATAAGGTGAAAAAGATCAATATGGAATGCCCATTGGCAATCCTTCACCCAAAGAACAATAGAAAATTTCATAAAAGTACTATTACATGAGATGTCCTCAATGCGCCAGCCGACAAACAATCGCAAATCTCGTGCAAGCGAATGCAAAGAAAGCTTGCTTTCAATTTGCTGAGTGCAGCCGAGATTCATGAAAATAATTCTATTGCGTTAAACTCTCATCGGCAGCCCCTTGTGGGCACAGGCTCCGCTGACGATACCAAAACTCTGGCGGAGGCTATAGCGTAGCCAGCTACATCCTCTCGTCCCTGAGGGAAGAGAGGCTTGGTGAGAGAGGTGGAGCCTTCCTTAACGGTAAGGAAGGACGGGTAGGTTTTCGAAAATAACATTCACTATAATTATGGCAAACGATAAATACAAAACTCGTGTTGGCATCAACGTGGCAGAGAAAGTGATTTCGTTGAAAGAACAAGATCAGGAGTTCTTGACGAATAAAACCATTTTATCCTATCTCGGTGGTGTAAGCAAGGAATTTGTGAGAGATCTATGTGAAAGTGGTGAGCTACCATATTATAAGATTCGTAATACTATATTCTATAAAATTTCTGATGTCAGAAAATGGTAGAGAAGCATCGAATTGTGGTATAAGCCCATAATCATGCGGTCCCATCCCGCACAATATGGCGAAGACCTTTGATGGTCCGCCAACCTTAGAGCGTAGCGGTTCTGAGCACCGGAGGGCGGTTATATCCCGTAGGGATTTAGGGCTCGGGTATAGGGTAAGGACCCTCCCGCTGGGAAGGGACAGGTGGGGCATACATAGCACTGTAGGGCGGTTTCCTTCTTCTCGCCTGAGGAGAGAAGACCGAGATGAGAGGTGGAGCCTTCTTTAATGGTAAAGAAGGACTGGTTATGCTGTGAATGATCTGGATAATGCCATTTCTGAGATAGATTACAACGACCATATGACCTTCCTCGATATAGAGAAGGTGATGGGAAAGGTGATTAGTAAGGAGCTAAAGTGTAATACTCTCAAACAAGAATAGCATGTCGTTGATTTATCATCAGTAAATAGAACAAACATCCTTACTCGCATGAAAGATGGAGATGAGAACTATAAATCCATGCATCCATATTACGATATTGAAAGAGGAGGTGAAGGAGTGTGCTTAGCAATCCTTTACCAGGAAAACGATAATAAAAAACTTTTTTCAAAAAATAATATGGTAATATCCTAGTAAATACTATGGGTACGCTGTATTGCTGATATACATACTAAAGCAATATATAATGATGAAATTTTTACCAAAACTATTATTGTTCCTTTGTGCTGTGGCACTTTTGTTAGGATTGGTTGTGTATGCAATAGGAATGAAGCATACTACCAATAGAACAGAAATTACCTTTATGGTAAAAGCTGACAGTACAGGAATGGTCACGCCAGAGACTCGTGCGATGGCAGATTCTATTGTTGGCGTTTTAACAAAAGACGAGCAGCTTTTGGCAGATAAATACCAGTATGTTATAGACCAACAAGCTAAGACTCAAGATTTTTTGGCTATAGGTGGAATTTTACTTGGAATTATAGTGTCAATAGTAGGATTCTTTGGTTACGACAAAATGCAAGCGATAGAAGATAAGGCGAAAGATTTAGCCGAAAGCAGTGCCAAAAAGGCCTTTTCCGAAGAACTGAAAGAGCTGCAGCAAAAGCATAATCAGGAATATTTGTTGGGTACAGTAAAGCCAACTGTATCTAAAGAAATAGAGGAAGCTATGGCTTCTTTTACGGATCAAAAGGTAGCTCAAATCGATGAAATCGAGAAAAAAATAAATCTCTTGGAACCTGCGGTTGCGGAGTTGAATAGAAGGATAAAACCTCAAGGAACACCTCAAGGTAATCCTAGTCAACCACAGCCAGAACCTCAGCCATTTGGCAACAAACCTGTAAGCAAAGGAGGTGAGTCATGATAAAGGCGTATATACAGCAAGTACATCCTAATGCAGGGAAGATGGTTTTGCAAGCGTTAATTCCATTTAGAAATCTGCGAGAATCGGTATTATTTACTTGTAAGGCAAACCCAAACTCACATTATGGAGATGATAAGAAAGTAATAGCTAAGGCTAATTATGATTATTACCAACGTCGAATAGAACCTTCACGAATAGCTAGTATAGAAAAATATATTCGTGAAAGTATCATTTCTGAAAAATTAGGTTATTCAGTAACAGCTTTGTTCCCTTCATCTTTAATATTGGCCTTTAATGAAGAAGATGGTAATACTATATCTATAAATAAAGATTCCTGTGATATTGCACTCACCAGTAATGTCTTTATTGTTGATGGACAACATCGTATGATGGCAATGATTTCCTTATATGACAAGTTGAAGAGACTTCTGCTGAAAACACCAGAGGAAGAGCAAATCATAGCATTTTTGGATACATATAAATTTAATTGCGTATTGTTGGTAAATTATGATCTTTGGGAGCAAGGACAGGTTTTTGTCAATGTGAATTTTATGCAGAAATCTGTAAACAAATCTCTTTATTATGAGGTCTTTGGTTCTCATTATCAGGAAGATCCAAGCAAGTGGCAACAAAATCATATTTTCCTAGCGCATAGTTTGACTAAATATCTCAATGTTAATACATCTTCTCCATTTTATGGTAACATAAGAATGTTGGGAACAGGAAAAGGATATGTCTCACAAGCATTTTTTGTAGAGGCATTAATGAGAAATTTCCGCTTGAATGGAATTTGGTCTATATATCGCAATCCGTTGTCTAAAGATTCGAATGTTACCTTTATGGCTGTCGAACTGTTGTCATATTTTATAGCAGTAAGAAATTCTTTTAATAAATACTGGCCAGATAGAAACAATCATATAGGAACGATTATTTGTAAGACTACAGGTGTCGGTGCTTTCATTCGATTGATGAAACCTATTCGTGAATTATTGTCTGTTACAGTCATAGATGGGTTAAAAAATGAAAGAGGAGTTGTCAATCAACCTTATTGTGACCAAGTAAAAAATATTTTAAAAAGAGTTCCGGAAGCATTGGCTGAAAGTTTATTTGGCGAGAATTCAGATTACGCATCCACTAGTGGAAAGGGCTCTGAAACAAAGATGTTTAACGCCCTAAGAAATGCAATCTTGTTGCAGAAAACATCGTTGTTAAAACAGAATTCTTTAGGAATTTCGTTAGATAAGGTTTCTACTCATATATTGTCATATTTATGGCAAAACATAGACTCAGAATTAGATTCCTTGGGGCATCATTATGAAGTTGATGATATTTCAGATATGTCTATAGATGACTCTATGAAGGACGAAGAATTTCTCACATGTAAGCTCTCGTTCAATACAGCTGTTACTATTTACATGGATATTGAAGATGAGACAGGCATAGCCATGAGTTTTCCAACTTTGGCTACCGTTAGGTTTCTAAAGAATAAGTTAGGAAAATGGAAACTAGACGAAAGTTCAATAGAATTGCATTTTGATACTTCAAAATATTATATGTAGAAACTAGTGTTTTTAAAGTTAACTTATTATATAAATAATCTGTCTCCCGGCGGTCCCATCCCGCATAATATGGCGAAGACCTCTGATGGTCCGCCAACCTTAGAGCGTAGCGGTTCCGAGCACCGAGTAGGGCGGTT
>ERZ1023701.406-NODE-406-length-13851-cov-12.397507_pt1 | contig 13851 bp, 16 predicted proteins | sample MGYA00380350_ERZ1023701 | MGnify/ENA primary metagenome ERZ1023701 (study PRJEB33179, sample SAMN07449025) | human gut metagenome | biome: Human-gut; feature: Human associated habitat; material: Faeces | host: Homo sapiens | place: India:Kasaragod | collected... | reverse complement strand
CAGTCGCACAGCCGTGAATACATGCGCAAGCAACTTACCTGGTTTAAGCGGGATACCACTATCCAATGGTTCCATCCAGACCAGCAGGAAGAAATCCTTGCGTATATTGATAAAGAAATAGGATAACTCTTAGTCCCTTTTTACTAAGAGTTATCCTAAAGTAAGGCTTGCCCCCTTATTTTAAGGGGTCAAGTGGGTAAACTTATTGATTTTCAAACACTTAACATACATAATACGGTAAAACAGCGTAACAAGGTAGTAAACTAGCTGATTTTCAAACATTTAACCACCTTGCTACCGCAAAACGCGGTAACAAGGTAGTAAATTAACTGATTTTTAGATATTTAGCACACATAAAACCGTAAAACACGGTAGATGGGTATCAGCAGATAAAGAGGAAAGGCTGATATCCATCCCTCTATATCCAATCAAGAATTTCCTTGAAATATGAGATGCGGCGGAGTTTCGGGTGTTCATACTCTTCAGTCTTCTCATGCGCCCAGATAGATTGGGCAGGAATATGGATGGCAGAACAGCCGATGCTCAGCGCAGGAGCAATATCACTTTTGAAACTGTTACCCACCATGACGAGTTCTGAAGGCTGGACATCCAGTTCCCTGCAGAGGCGGCGGTAAGCTTCAGGCTTTTTATCGCTCACGATACTTACCACATCAAAATAACGCTGCAACCCCGAGCGCCATAATTTATTCTCCTGATCCTGCAACTCTCCCTTCGTAAAGACGGCAAGTTTTAATCCTCTGTCCTCTTTCTTCTTTTCATGCAGCAGAGCCAGCGTCTCCTCTACCCCCTCCAGCGGTTTGGCATCAAGATGCAGCAGACTCTTTCCCAGACCTATAATCTGAGCAATCACATAGGCAGAAACCTTGCCCTTACTCACCTTCACGGCATTCTCTACCAGCGAAATGGTGAAAGCCTTGCAGCCATACCCCAAGTCAGCCATATTACCACTTTCCGTCTCCAGAAGAGCGGCAGAAATTTCTTTCTCTTTTCCATATTCCGCAAGCAGCTCGCAATACTCATGCTCCACGTCCTCGAAATAGTTTTGTAATGCCCAGAGCGTATCATCGGCATCGAAGGCTATCGCCTTGATATTCTTCAGCTTTTCCATACTTTTCATTTTTTAGTTGCAAAGTTAATGTTTTTATCCGAAAAGGAAAACAAATTATTCTGCTTTCTTTTGCATATACCAATATTTTTCGTAACTTTGCCCAAAATTCAAATAAAGCAACAATATGAAATACACTATAAACTACTCTTTTAGATATATAATAAAAATCGTTGGAGTATTTAGGATATGTCTTCAGAGAATATAGGTTCGTCAGTCACATATCAACTGATGTGCACATGTCACTCAGCTTATATGCGGCTTTCTTGCATGGATACTCTTTCTTATAAGATATAAAGATGATACCACCAAGGAACAGAGAAGAAAACATCCTCGCCATCTTGCAGGCGGCGACAAGGATTATAGACAAAGAAACGAGGCATGAAATACAACTCCAATCCCGAATGATGATTCTCTTCTATTGAATATGTCATTACTTCTCATCTTTTTTATAATCTTCAAACGACATTTCCTTGACGAGTTTTCCATCCAAATCATAAACAGACACTACAGAATACCTACCAAACCTAGTATCAGAATAATGACGACAAGACTGGCAGATTGGTAATCCATCTTCAGATGTAAAGCCTACGCAGCCACGATTTGATGGTAACAATATCGCTTTTCCCGCATCCTTATCTACTATAAAAGTATAAATTGTATTCATCTTGTCTATTGTTCCATTTACAACTACCACATCAGGATTTAGAGGGACAAGCATGGCTTCACTTGCCACAAAAACAGAATCTAGCCCTATCGTTACACCATGTTTTTTATCAGGATTATACCATAACAAATCTGCCATAGGATGCGCCGTAACTATTTCTTGAATATCATTCTGCTTCTTATAATACTTCCAAATGGTAACTACGTCACCGCCACAAATGCCATCTACCCCATCAACGCTTCTCAACAAGATTGCATCAACATCCTCATCTGTTACAACAGTATTATTTGGCAGATGAAAATGTTTGATGATTTGTGCTATCATCGCTTACGAATACTTTCCATCTTCATTATTTTCAAATTTCAAAATGACATGATCTTGAGCAGGAGCAACTTGTTTTGCCCCCTTTTCTCCACAGCTGATAGAAAGAAAGCACAGCTGTAGCAGTACAACTATCCAATATTTACACTCTTTCATTTTCTAACTTACGAGAGTTTAAATGATACAAAAGAACTTCCTCTATATCATCGGCAACATTATTAGCCAACCTTTCAAAGACCTTTGGCCCAGAGCCATTAGGCAAGCTATCTATTTCATTGACTTCTATAAGATTATAATGAGGAATTTCGGGATGGCTATAGTCATAGCGATATCCTCCAAATGTCAGAAACTCTGCATTCGGAATACCAATATCCTTCATACGATTGATTACATTAGTGCCAGCCCCACCGACACCGATGCATAATATCTTTATATTTTCTGTATCATTTCCCATATTATAGTAGCATCTATTAGTATCGATTGCAAAATTAAACAATAATTCGATAAGTTGTATCTGCAAGCCTTGGATTTTTAAATCGCAAGGCTTGCAATTATATAATTTCTAACGAGATTGACCAAAAACGACCATACCTCTCCACTTTTCAAGGATAGGGTTCATTATCTCCAAAATATGTTGTTGGTTTTCATTTTTATCAAATTGCCAAGTCTTTCGAGTCCATCCCAAGCCTAAACCTGCATGAGCAGTATATTTGATACTAATCCAATCCCAACTTCTAAAAATGCCAACACGCCAAAATCCGCAAGGAGTATTGCTATACGGATCATAAAATTGACCATCTATCGATATAGAATTAGAATCTTCTTTTACTACTCTTGCCCCACGATACGCCAATAGCCCATCAACTAAAGTACTACAAACACATCTCATACCACCCTCCTCACGAATACTCTGATTCAATTGACGAGTTTCATGAATAAAACTAAATACCATTTTGACGACAAACAATATCACCAAAACTCCAATAATAATAAAAAAACACTTCATAATAATTTAATATAAGATTCCACAATTATACGAGAAGATTACAAAATCTGCCCCACGTTTGTATTCCACAACTCTGTTTTCTTGAACCTTCATGATTATGTGTTCTCGAACAAGTCCCTTCCACTCATTCCAATAACAACAATAAACATGAGCATCGAATCCACCTTCACAATCTTCAATTTCAACGGACGAACGTGTATATCCCTTATCTATCACAGCACTTACGTCCCTATATCTCAAAGCAGGAATCTTCGCGAAATCTGAATCATCGAATATGAAAACACGCTGCCGATAACCACCATGCCACCAATATGGCAAAAAGGTATTAGCATTCATCAATAGATATAGCTCCCAAATTGCACGTTTAGACTTTGGCATAACTACATATTTCCAAATTAAGAAATCTCGCTCTCCCTCAAATTTGATGCTATTACTTTCCATATCAAAGTATGTTGCACTATTCTTTGAGTTAGCCACATAGAAATAAGACTCGTCTCCTATTGCATTTTTCCCATCAGAATATAACCTGACACTTATATACCAATCCCGGATAATCTGTATTTCAGGGAAAAGCACATGAATGAACTGAGAATAATCCAAATTACTTTTGATGATCTCAAACTTAGATATTCTTTGAAAGACATGGCCTTCTTTTTCAAATTCATTTTTACCATTATCGTCTCTTAGCAAGGATATTAAATCTTCGTACTTTCTTTCCTGCCAAAAAATCTTCACTAAATTTTTAAGGGCTGCTGTTGAATTATGCTCAGCTGCTATTCTAAAATATTCGAGTCCTTTTTCCTTATCTAAGTGTTCTACGTTATAAGTCAAAATTCCCAAATTGTTAGCAGCCTCATAAACACCATTGTTCAAGGCATCTATATAGCAATTCTTGATTTTCTCATACTCATCATAGTTCTCCATATATAGGACATACAAGACTTGTTCCATAAACTTAGCTGCAGCAGCATAAGGAGAAGTCTCCTTTCTCTTCGTTGCACCTAATGTTACAGCAGCAACTTTCATTTTTATCGACTCCCCTTTAAATAAAGAAGCGATATATTCACTATGTATCAAAGGCATAGTATAATATAGACCAATCTGAAACATATCATTAGTCATCAAAAGTTCTTCCTCTTTTTTTGTACCAATGACTCGTTCCAACCTATTTTCATCGTGCAATGCGCTCTCTTCATCAAAAACGAACTCCACAACTTTATTGCAACAAGGACACGTAGATACCACCCCACTGAAATCAATAGAGCTATTACTAAAAACGACATTCTCCCAACTAAGCAATTCGGAAGTTCTTCCACAATTCAAACATGGCATACTATTACCTCTTGCCTCCTGTTTAGATATTTCCTTTATATCCTTTTCTTGCAGAGCTAAAGGAAAATGATCCAATGTTTCCTCCCATTTCTTATCAGCTTTTCCAAATAGATTAATTCTATCAACAATTCGACCAACAAAGACGCCAAGTTTTATCAAACCATTCTCTATGTTAAACAACACATATGCCGTAGCATAACCATTAGGAGAAATGGCCAAAGTTGTGCGAGAATAGAAAGTACAGAACTTTACTTCAAACTCAACATCCAACTCATCATGAGTTACTCGCTTCACCCAGTCCTTCCAATAGCCAATAACTTCATTACGCCCAATAATTGGAGACCGACTTTCCTTCGGCCACTCCCATTTCACATTATCATCAAGCATACTTTCAAAAGCAGAGAAATCATCATTGATAATTCCTTCACCTAAAGCCCGAGCTGCTTGCTTATAGATATCGTCCGGCAATCCTTCTTGAATTGTCAACGTCCATATTTTCTTTTTAGCAATTATTCCCATTGTATACCTATTTTTAATTATTATTTTCCAAAATTTCAATATCAGGGTGTGGAACAAGACCGATTTTCTATCAGTTCTAAAGACCGTTGATTATGTTCTGTCCCCAAATCCTTGGCAAAAATACAAAAAAAAGACAAAAATGCAAACCATTTTCAAATCACAAGGCTTGTGAAATATAAAAAAACGAATAATTCCTTGCATTCTAATTATTTTTTAGTATTTTTGCAACCAAATAAATATATAAAATCATGAAACTAAAGGATATATTAGATAATGACATCATATTTTGGCTACTTTGTCCTTTTTGGCTTTTGTATATTCTATGGGATTGCATCCATGAAGATATAAAAGACATTTGGGACAAATATTACCTTTATTTTTCAGACAAAAAAGAATATAACCATAAATATCATCCTGAGCCAGAAATTCCTTGGCCAACAGACCCAATTAAAAGAAGTAAATGTCCTAGGGTTAAACTCGTCTATGATAATGGATTCGAGTTTACAGCAGATGGATATCAAGGTTATAAGGAACTTATTTATGTAGAAAACAACTATGATGAAAAATTAAACCGTCTATTTCTCGAAAATAAAAAAATACTCGATGATTGGGCAAAAGAATTTGGTTATACAATAACCTATTTACCGCAGCTTCCAAAGAAGATATTCAAGAAAGAAATCGTTCTGTATAGAATGCCTTTTTATAAAGGTCCTATAAAAATCCCATCAATAGACTCCAGCTATATGTTCCAATTCTTAGCACATCCTGAAGACAAGGAACGTATGGCACATGGACTTTTGTGGGCTGCTGGAGGATTCTATAAAACATATCATAAAACGGAAGTATATGAAAAACGATACTTTCCACTATCTTTAGATTCTGATAAAAGTCTGCAAGAACAATTAGCTGAAATTCAATCGGTCATTTACCAACATGACCATGCAGTTTTTTTAGGTATGACTATCACTGATTCCGCAGGTGATAAAGAAGTATATTCTGCAGATAACAACTTTAACTCTCAACATTGGGGTGAGGATACGGATGACTTAATACAAGAAGTAAGAGAGAAAATTGCCCTCTTACGCCAAAGAGGTGTTGCTGAACATATTTTAGAATCTTTATTAAGACCTCAAAATACTTACACTATAAGTGGAATGGTTATTACCAAAGATTACAAAATCATATTACCTCACTATAACAATATGGAGATTAAAATGGAACCATTAGCAAAAGCCGTATATCTGTTATTTCTTAATCACCCAAAAGGAATACTGTTCAAGAATTTACCAGATTATCGGAAAGAACTAACGAAGATCTATGCTAAGCTTCGTCCAAACGGATTAACAGAAAAAGCCAAACAAAGCATTATTGATGTGACCAACCCATTATCAAATTCCATCAATGAGAAATGTGCTCGTATCAGAGGAGCTTTTGTGTCGCAAATGGACAACATGCTGGCAAAATACTATTACATAAATGGAGTTAGGGCAAAGCCTAAGAGTATAAAACTCAACAGAAAACTCGTCAAGTATCTATAGCCATATAACAAAATAATCACATAAAAAAATATATAACTATGGTGCAAATAAAAATAAAGGACAATAATAGAAATCGAGAAGTAGCATTTATAAAAACAGTACCGCATACAGAAAAGGTTTTTACTGACGATGATCCTAAAGGACATTTTCAGACTGTTTATTATTGGGAAGCAGATCCAGAAGATTTTTTTGAATGCAAATTACCTATTGACGCATTTGGTAAGCAGAATATAAACAAAACAACTGTGATGTTAATTATCGACATCACCAACTCGACTGCGCATTCTTTCTCACCAAGCAGCATTGAAGACTGGCAAAAAGTCTTTTACAGCTATACACGTCGCATATACTCTAATCAAAATGATAATTATTCAATAATTTACCTGCTTTGGTGCCTATACAATCAAGAACTTTATGAAACAATATTTGAGCAAGCATTACGTGAAATCAAATCGAAAGCATTAGACTTGATACATGCCATTTTACCCAAAATTGCTAGATGCCTTTCCATTTCAAAGCAAAATGGAATAAAAATAGTCCTTAGCCATTTTGGAATTAACTTTGATATTTATGACCCTAAAACATTGCATGAAGCTTACAATGCTCAACAAGGTTTTAAACAAACTTATGACAAACTTGGCTTATTTGAAAAAATAGATTTTATTTTTTCAACTGTAGGTTTACCATACTATGTCACACCTATGCCTATTATGCCCCAGGGTTATAATAAGAAAGAAACTTATAAAGGTAACAACATTTTGCTTTCCACTAAAGAATGGTTAGAAAAGAGTGACTATAATTTTACAGATGACAGAAACCTAATTATATGGTTTCAGTTTCTATCAACAGAAATTCAGCTTAACATCATTCGTAGATACTTCAAAGCTATCTACGAAGGTAAAGCCGTATTCTCAACTACATTTGTACAAAGCTTAAAATCAAATGAAAAATATGACTTATGGGGCGTTTATAGACATTGTACATCTACCCCTCTTACACCTATTCAATTAGTTGTTCCGTTAGTATGCGATTGTCTTTTAACATTAAGCAAAACAAAGGGAGAAGAATTACAAACATACAATGGGATTTTAGACTTAGCTATCAAACGCTGTGATGTTAGCTCTCCGAAAGTTGACTTTGGATTAGAAAAGATATTCCCTACTTGCAACGGAGGAGCTACTTGCAACCCTTCCTTTAAAGGATTCGCCAAAATTTCATATTTCTATAAATTAAAAGAATCTGATTTATCAGATTCTAATTTATGGCATCTAATAAATGATATTTTGGGACGTTGCAGACAAGTTTCTTCTATAGAGATTCAACAACATAATTCTGACTATATTTGTACAGTAGAAGAAAAGAGTCAATATATAGAGTTACTTAATCTATTTACTGATTTGCACTTTTCTTTTAACGCATATAGTAACGAAACACATGACATATCTAAAAAGAATATTTTGTTAGATCAATTCCGTAATAAGATCAAGACATTAGGGACAAAGCATGAGTATGGATATACTTTTGATGACAATCTATCAACTATTTATAATATGATTATAGATAGATGTTTCAGTAAAGACTTCATACAAGTATCTCCATACAATGATGTCTTTTTAAACACAGACTTGAATCTCTATAATTTAGATTTTCAAAAAACAAACTTAAAAAGTACAGAAAATGAAAAAAAACGAATAACAAGAGAAAATGAAAAAAGAGAAGGTCGAAAGGTTTTCCAATTAGTTAGTCTGTCCTTAAACAGATTCCCTGACGGCAAAAAAATACCAGATGGATCATATTTATTCAAATATACCCCTAAACTTTTTGCAACTCTTGTGAAAGAATATTACTATCGAAAAGGAGCTAAAAATGATTCGTGCAATTTCATCCAGCATTACAATAATATGAAGTTTACTCGTTTTTGTGCGCCAGAATATGAACCAGTACAACATTTTGTAACCGGATTACCATATTTTTGGTGCAGAGGAAACATCTGTTTCAAAAACTGCTTAGACAAACAAGCTGTAGATTTATGTGCTTCTTATAAAGACTATACACTGTTCCATATGTCGGAAATTATGGGATATTCCAAACTTTGCCATACTCCTGCAGGCTACGAGCCTAATGTAACATTCCGCAAATTTTCTGCTCTTATAAATAGAGTTTATACTATTTTCAAACGACTAAGATGCACAGAATGTGGAAGTTTGATGTTTCCTGTTAAAGGAACAACATTCAATCTCCATAATTACTACGCTTGCAATAATCAGTTATGTTCACTCAATAAAGAAAGTACATATTTAAACTATTGTTACAATTGCAAAAGAGGTTTGATAGACTCTCGAGACACCAAACAATGCCCTAATGGATGGTACATTTGTCCAAGTTGTCTCTCATGCTGTGACAATGAGCTCATTGAAAATTGCATCAAAAGATATGAGATTACCCATAAACCGATTCCTCTATCTTTACTAAATCAAAGACATAATGGTCATAATGATAAAAATAAGTTTTTCTGTTCACAATGTGGAACAGAACTTATCGCAAATAACAATCACACCATAAATGCAAATTGGATATGTCCAACTTGCAAACGTACATATAGGATATGCCCGTGAGTATGCCGCCGACAAAAGAAAGATTTACCAGATTGGCTGCAACTTTTCATCTGAGACAGTACAATTGATGGCTGGAAGCTACAAAAGACTTCTGAGAATTATATAAGCATATTACAACATCAAAAAGCCAGTTGGAATCCGTATCTTTATATGAAGATTCAAACTGGCTTTACTATATCCATTCCACATTAGTCCGCATAGCCAGCATAACCGCCTCCCCAACTAGAGCGAAGTTGGCAAGAAGATAATGATTTTCTGTAAAACCATAGAATGTAGAGCCAGCAATCTCAGCTGTCTTTATAAGACTTCTTCGCACATCAGCATCACCGAAGCAAGTAGCACTTCCCACCATAAATACAGTACCAGAAGGACTAAGGTTTGCAATAATCGGACCGGCATCAGCATCCATTCCACCAGGCATCTCTTTCATTACTTTTTGCGGTGTTGTCGCCAATTTTCCAATCAGATAGTTTCGCCTACGAAGAATATCATTTCTTTCACCCTCAAATGTTCCGACACCGTGCATACCGAAAGGACAGATGCAATTTTTCCCAACAGCAAGGCCAATACAAGAATAGCTAAAGAAGCTTTCTTGTGCTGCCGAATACAGGTTATCAATTCTATTACTGTCATTACTTCTCATCTTTTTAATAATCTTCAAACGACATTTCCTTGACGAGTTTTCCTTTTTCATCATAAACAGAAACGACAGAATATCTGCCAGACTCGCCATTAGTATGATGTCTGAAAGATAAGCATATAGGCAGGCCTTCCTCTGATGTAAAGCCTACGCAGCCACGATTTGATGGTAACAATATCGACTTTCCCGCATCCTTATCTACTATAAAAGTATAAATTGTATTTATCTTGTCTGTTGTTCCATTTACAACTACCACATCAGGATTTAAAGGGACAAGCATGGCTTCACTTGCCACAAAAACAGAATCTAGCCCTATCGTTACACCATGTTTTTTATCAGGATTATACCATAACAAATCTGCCATAGGATGCGCCGTAACTATTTCTTGAATATCATTCTGCTTCTTATAATACTTCCAAATGGTAACTACGTCACCGCCACAAATGCCATCTACCCCATCAACGCTTCTCAACAAGATTGCATCAACATCCTCATCTGTTACAACAGTATTATTTGGCAGATGAAAATGTTTGATGATTTGTGCTATCATCGCTTACGAATACTTTCCATCTTCATTATTTTCAAATTTCAAAATGACATGATCTTGAGCAGGAGCAACTTGTTTTGCCCCCTTTTCTCCACAGCTGATAGAAAGAAAGCACAGCTGTAGCAGTACAACTATCCAATATTTACACTCTTTCATTTTCTAACTTACGAGAGTTTAAATGATACAAAAGAACTTCCTCTATATCATCGGCAACATTATTAGCCAACCTTTCAAAGACCTTTGGCCCAGAGCCATTAGGCAAGCTATCTATTTCATTGACTTCTATAAGATTATAATGAGGAATTTCGGGATGGCTATAGTCATAGCGATATCCTCCAAATGTCAGAAACTCTGCATTCGGAATACCAATATCCTTCATACGATTGATTACATTAGTGCCAGCACCACCGACACCGATGCACAATATCTTTATATTTTCTGTATCATTTCCCATATTATAGTAGCATTATTAATATCGATTGCAAAATTAAACAAAAAATCGATAAGTTGTATCAGCAAGCCTTGATTTTTTCATTCACAAGGCTTACTGACACCCTGTACTACAGCACATTTTGCTAACATATAAACTATAGACGAGTTATATTTATTATCTTTACATATAAATATTATCTTTACATATAAATATTATCTTTACATATAAAGAAACAGTTTTTGGGATCATTAAAGATTTAGATGATCATCTATTATTTCATATAATTCGTGAAAATACTCCTCACCTTTGTCTAAAATTTCCTTTTTATTACCAAGTTTAGCAGTTCTCAATTCTTTATGAAAAGCATTAATGTCCTCTTGATTTGGAATATGATATGGTAGAGAGGTATCTATCAAAAAGACCTTTTTGTTCTCATCATAAAATTTAGATAGGATATATGTCATTATAGGCAATCTGTTCTCCATTGCCCTATCTTTTCTTCTATATGATGCAGAAGGTGTCATTCCCCCCAAACCCAATAAAGTTGGATCAGGATTTACATTATAAAGTTCATCAACTAGCGTTTGTGGTCTTTTTACAAACAATGTAAATAAAGCAGGTAAGGCATATGTATTTTTCGCAATTAGGAAGTTCTTCGCTATGCAGTAGTATGCATTCTGAGCAGCTATTTCATTAACCAGAAAATTTCCATTCGTGAAATACAATGCCATTTTTATAAATGCAAGGCCAACAATTTGACCATCCTTAGTCTCAACATTCTTTAGCAAATGACTATTATATCCCTGTACCTTAGTATATAGCTTTACTAGATTATCAGTAACTCCTTGCTTGTTTCCTGTAACAAAACAAAGATTCACATTGCCTGCTATTCCTGCCATTTGATCTGAAAAACTAGCATTCTCATCCACACAGGCCTGAAAATCAGACAATCTTACCTTTTGCACTGTTGCCTTTTTAAACGCTTCATCTATTCGCTTAGCAGTTTCTTCTTTTTTTCGTTGAGTTTGCTGTTCTTTAGCCTTTTTTGCTTCATCTGCCTTGCGCTTAGTTTCTGCAATTCGTTTAGCCTTCTTGTTTTCATAAAGAGCTATAGATTTTTCCACGCTATAAAATGTCCCATTCACTCTTTCGACCATGAAGGAACTTTCTGAAACATCCCAAATAGACTCATTGCTTTTCGCAGCATTCACCGCTCCATACAACGGACTTTCATCCGACAAAATAAAATATGCTTCTTTTGGAGAAGAGAACAAAGAAGCCCAAAAGCCTCTTTCTTTTATAGCTATAACTCTAATTACATCCTTATATGTTCGGAAGTCAACTTTTCCGATACTTTTGATTTTATAATCACTCATAGCTTTTATCTATTTTTTTTATCTCTATTACAGGGTTCACACTTCTACAAACTTATCAACCGAAAATGGCAATAACTTCTCGAACTTTGTGTGACTACCTTTTGGAATTTTTATCTCCTTAAGACTTGTACAGCCATCAAATACACCAGAGCCAATCTCTTTAATCGTATCAGGAATATAGACCCATTTTAACGATTCACAATTTCTGAAAGCATGGCTATCTATTTTTACTATCGAGTCTGGGAAGACAACACTTGTCACTTTCTTGCATCCTTCAAATGCACTTGCACAAATATAAGCTAACACTTGTGGCATATGCAATTCTTGTTCTGCATTAAGAAAAGCACAACCACAAAAAGCACTATCACCAATATATTTCAAATTTGGAGACCATTTTATCTCTCTTACACATGCGTTACTAAAAGCCCATTTTCCTATAGCCACAAGCGTATTTGGACAAAATATCTTTTTTCTATTATGCATTGTTCCATTCAAATTAAAAGCATAATTGCAAACAGCTACAGTACCATCAGCTATTTTATATTCTTTTAAATCCGCACGCCCTTGTATCAATTTTGTCCCATCATAGTAATAACGCACGCCACAGCTATCACTATATTCCTTATCAACATATTTACCAGGATTTGGATTAACACATAAAGACGCAAGCTCTTGCTCTGTCATCTCCTTTGCTCTTTCTCCGAGCCCATTCATAAAATCTCGAAGTTGCTCAACAGATTGAATTTTGCAAATCAATCCATTATACTCTAAATAACCATTTATTTCATTCATAAATTTTCTTTTAAATTTGTTTCTTGTAACCTACAGATAGCTTTCAATCTATATTCCACGTAGCTTCCGGACAACCATCAAAAGCATCATCTATAACATCATCACTATATCCATTATAGTAACCATATTTTTCTCCAGAAGTCCCATAATCATCCCATTCATTATAATAATCCCCACATTCTGAATTAGAATGACCAGTAGCTTCTCTTTTGCTTTCAAACATCACAGCAGCTTCTTTAGCAGTCTTTTGTTTCTGTAATACAGCTTGACAACTACGATAAACGATATCCTTACCAAGGCTATTAGAATATAATTTAGACGTTTCCAAGTCAAACATAGCCAAATAAATCACAGTCAAAAAAGCGTCTAAGCCTGCATAAGCAGGATCGACTACAGACTTTTGAACATCACAAATATATCTTATAACATCAGGATTATAGTTTGAATTTGTTGCATTATATATATTTGTAATCCAAAGAAGCATTTGATTGCTAACAGGAGAAGTAAAAGAATCTAGCACATTGAGATAAAAAAACTTTCCTGCATTATGTTTTTCTCCATTTATGGTAACATAACGACGCCCATTCTCATATGTTATGGAGTTCTGCCCAAACGTAAATACTAATTCATTCATAAGCCTTTTATTTAGTAAAAATCAATTAACCTATCTAAATTTATGAAACAAAACGCCAGTTTTACAACCGTTTGGTTGATAGTAAAAACATTGCCGATGACAGGTTCGTTCTCGACATACTCTTCATATCGATCAACAGGAAAAGGAAACTCTTCGAATGTTTGAGTTTGGAAAATAGGCCATCTATCCATAGGTCGTAGGTATTAATGCTGTTGGCTACCTTTGCAGCGGTTCATTACATATGTTACATATAAGTAAGTGATCTAAATTATTTATATATATATCAGTACTAATATGGTTCATTT
>ERZ1023701.405-NODE-405-length-13870-cov-8.272457_pt1 | contig 13870 bp, 11 predicted proteins | sample MGYA00380350_ERZ1023701 | MGnify/ENA primary metagenome ERZ1023701 (study PRJEB33179, sample SAMN07449025) | human gut metagenome | biome: Human-gut; feature: Human associated habitat; material: Faeces | host: Homo sapiens | place: India:Kasaragod | collected... | reverse complement strand
CAGTGTTAGTATAAATAATAATGATTTATCAAAATTTGAAAGTGTTTTTCCCGAAGAAGTAAGTGAAAAATATCAAGAGGGTACGGTTAAATCTGTTCTAGTAAATAAATACGAAAGAAACCCAATTGCGAAGAAAAAATGTATTGAATATTTTGGTACACAATGTCAAATATGCGGATTTAAATTTTCTGAAAAGTATGGAGCAATTTTTGAAAATAAAATTCATGTACACCATATAAAACCTATCGCAGAAATTGGTGAAGAATATGAAATAGACCCAATAAAAGATTTAATTCCTGTTTGTCCTAATTGTCATATAATTTTACATTCTAAAGGCAAAAATGAAGTCTATTCTGTAGATGAAGTTAAGAAAATGATTAAAAATAATTTATAGTCTTTCGGTATACCAAACCGAGTTGCCAAAATGGTTGAAGTTCCATTGGAGTTGGAAATAGAAATTAAATTTCATTGAATTATCGTCTTTGTAGTTATAAAAAGGCTTATTTAGTTCGGTTTTGCGAAAACTTTCAAAGGCTATTTGTATTTCTTTGGCAAACTTTTTCTAAATTCTGAGAACTCAACTTCCAATGTTTCACAAGTTCTTTTATTTTTCAAAATCATCTTCAAACCCTCTTATGCTATCAAGTTCGACGTTGTATTTTGTGCCTTTCCTATCTACACAGGTAGCAAAATCAACAGTTTTATCAGTAAACTTGTTTTCCCATAAACAAATCAATAAACCAATTTCCTGTGTTTTTAAGTTCAAAATCTTTGTTCCGTATAATTTGTAAGCTTTTTCTACCATGCTATACTCATTTCAAGCTACACTATTCATTACTCTTTTAAATGCAAACATCAACTATATATGTCAAAATCGTATCATATCGACATAAAAACTTTTGAACGCTATTTAAACAGGCATTAAAACCCTTTTAAACGGCATTTAAATTATTATTAATATAAATTAACTAATTCCCAAATAAATTTATTCAATAATGTATAATAAAATAGTAAAGTTCTTACTGGAGGTAACTTTTTGTCAAAGCCGATAAAAGCAAAAAAATTAAGTAATCCAATATCAACAGGAGGAGCAGGGGTACTATTTGAAAATGAAGTCCAAAGTTCCTTCATATTATTAATGTTATCAAAAGGGATTTTTAATCCAATCAGCAATGATGCCATTATTGAAAAAATCGACTTACAAGCAAAAAGAAAGGGCTATGAGCTTGATGACCTGGTTGTTCATGCTAAAAGTATGTTGAATAATGCACCATATAAAATGATGACACAAATTAAACGTCATATATCAATTAAAAAAAGTGACGATGATTTTAAAGAAGTTATAAAAGCAGCCTGGGATGATTTTAAGAATTCTGAACTATTTAACGTAAATCGAGACCTTCTTGCATTAATTACTTCTGCTTTAAGTACAAATGACTGCGATGCGATTTATTTTATATTAGATCAAGCACAAGCAGCAAATAATTTTCAGGACTTTTATGACAGAATTAACAGAACAAACTTTTCATCAAAAAATAAAATAAAAAAATTTGAAATTATTGAAGATATGCTTAGAGAAGCTAACGGTGATAACATAGTTTCTCAAGAAAAAGTCTGGGAATTTTTTAAATGTTTTCGAGTGTTTATTTATGATTTACATATTAGGGGAATTTGTTCTTCTCTTTTACATACAATATTAGAAATACATTCTTCAAATAATTCTCATGTTGTTTGGTGCTTAATAAAAGATTTTGTCTCAAATGTTAATAGTAAAGCTGGTAGTATTGAATTATCAAATATTCCAGATGAAATAAAATCATACTTTAATAGTAAAAACAATAATATGTATGCAATTAAATCAAACAATACTGAGCCAACTTCAATAATCACAAAGAATAAGCATATTCGCGATATATCATTGTTATTTTTGTTAGGTAGTTTTAATGAAAATAATGAAAATGACGTTGAGATTGTTAAAACTTTCATTCGTATGGAATATAATGAATGGATATCAAGTTTAAGAAATATAATACAAGAAGATAATGCTCCAATATTTTTAAACAATGGAGTCTGGGGTATTAAAGATAAACAAGATGTATTTGAAGAATTAAAGACTTGTATTTATGACGAGGATATTAATGCACTAAAAAAACTTGCTATTATTGTCCTAAACGAAATCGATCCACAATATGAATTAGATAAAGAACAGCGATTTTGTGCTGCGATATTTGATAAAAAGTGTAAATATTCTCACGCTTTGCGTTCTGGACTTGCAGAGGCATTGGCGATTATTGGTTCATATGAAAATAAAATAAAAAATTGTTCTAAAGACAAAATTATTAATACTATAATAAGCATACTGAGAACAATATTTGAAAATTCTTCTTGGCAATTATGGGCAACTCTATCAGATTATTTACCATTATTAGCCGAAGCCTCACCCAAAGAGTTTATTTCAATTTTGAACAATGAAAATGAAAGTGTATTTAAAGAATTATATGCTCAAGAAGGGGATGGATTAACTGGAAGAAACTATATTTTGGGAATATTAAGAGCTCTTGAGACTATAGCATGGGATAAAAAATATTTGAGTGAAATAACTATATTTTTAGGATATTTATCAAGTATAGATCCAGGTGGCAATCATGGAAATAGACCTATTAACTCTATAAAAGAAATATTTATACCTTGGCATGTACAAACATTAGCAACCATTGAAGATCAAAAAAATGCTATAAAATGCTTAAATAATGAATATCCTAAAACAGCGTGGGATGTACTAATAAGCATTCTTCCTGATGAACATCAGTATGCAACTGGCACTGCTAAACCTAAATATAGAAATTTAATAGACAAAGACTGGAAATATAAAATAACTAATAAAGAATATACTGATATATGCTTTTATTATGCTAATTTTTTGATTGAACAATCAAGATATAATATTGATAAGCTACTAAAAATAATTGATATTATTCCTAAAATGCCAGACAATTTATTCAATAAAATCATTAAATACTTATCCGAACAAGAAGTTATTAATTCTTCTGATGATAAAAAATATCAGCTATGGAATGAATTGAAGACTTTAGTTAATCATCATATAAAATATTCCCAAACAAAATGGGCAATGAAAAATCAACGAATAAATAAAATAAAAAAAATAATAAAAATTTTGAAACCCAATCACATATATCAATGTATAAGATTATTTTCAAATGCAGCTCTCTTGGATTACGAATTAAGAAAAACAAATAAAAACGAAGAACTTGATTATACAAAAGAATTAAGAAAATTTCAGCATAAAAAAGTCAGAAATCTTTTGAAACTCGAAAAATCTATTAATTTGATTTTATTATTAGAAAAAATAGAAAATCCTTATGACTTTGGTCTTGCTGTCGGAAAAATAACTAATATTAATTTGGATAAGGATTTTTTACCTAAATTATTAACAACGAACAAACGAAATGAATTACAGTTTATAGCAGGCTATATTGGTGCAAAATTTCATTATAAAAAGTTGAAATATGTTAACAATAATTTTGATTGGGTAGAAAGTATAGATAAAAATAATTGGTCTCTAATTGAAATTTCTAAATTATATCAGTATTTATCTATTAACCCAAAAACATTAGAAATGGTAGAACAACTTGATAAGGAAATAAAAGATAATTATTGGCAATATGTAAATATAAATCCATACGGAGTTAAAGATATAATAGACGAAATAATCAACAAAATGATTATTTACAAACGAAAAAATACTGCAATAGAATGTTTATATTTTAAATACCACTTCTTTAAAAAAGAGGAGGAAGTTGACACAAATAAAATTATAGAAGTTCTTAATATGTCTGAAAGCAAAATAGAACCTGCAACCAGATTAGACTCATTCCAAACAGTTTCTTTAATTGAAATATTACAAAAAGATAAATCCATAGATAGAACCGAGTTGGCAAACATTGAGTGGATATATTTAAATTGGCTAAATGATTATGATGGTCATCATCCTATTGCCTTAAATATGGAATTAGCTTCCAATCCTGCAATTTTTTGTGAAATCATTCAGCTAATTTATAAGTCAGAAAATGATGAGAAAAAAGATGTAATTTTTGATAAAGATAAACAAAAAATTGCCGAGCACGCATGGAGCCTTCTAAAAAAATGGAAGACTCCTCCAGGGTATTTAGCAGACGGGACTTACAGCTATGACAAATTTCAAGGATGGTTTGATTATGTTACTTGTGAACTAAAAAAAACTGGGCACGTGAAAGTTGCATTATATAATATTGGTGAAATTTTATATAATGTCCCAACAGATTTTGATGGCTTTTGGATAAATAAAGATATTGCAGCATTATTAAATAAAAAAGAAAATGAGGATATGCGACGAGGTTTTTATATTAAAACTAGAAATTCTCGTGGCGTTCATTGGGTTGATCCGGAAGCAAAACCAGAAAAAGAATTAGAAGCAAAATATAATAACTTAGCAAAAGAAACAGAAACGAAGGGATTGGCTCGATTAGCAACGTTATTGAGAGACTTAGCTGATTCTTATGCAAAAGATGCCGAAAGAATTATCGAAGAGCAAAAACAACTTAGAAATCTTAATTGATTTCTTTTTCGTGATCAATAAAGAATGTATTTAATAAATCCGCATCATTTCGTAAATGTTTAACGACTGGTGCTAAATTATAGCATTCTTCAATTTTCGGTTAATTAACTACAAAATAATCAATAACAACTGCAGTGTTATAAATATTTTCCGCCTATTTCCTTAACTGTTTAAACTCTTTTGAAGTGATATTTAATCAGACTTTTTCCATACGACCTCCTTTAACGTGTCGTATTCATCACTCAAAATTTATAAATTACCAAATAAACATTATAAAACTTAACAAATCAGTATGGGCTAAAATCCTTTCAGGAAAAGAATTTTAGACTGAAGCCAATTAAACAAAATTGCGAGTATAACAACTTACGACAAAAATAATCTTGACAAACTGTGTTTTGACATGATATATTATGAGTATAATAGCTTACGACTATAATTTTTAGGAGTAAAACATGGTTAAATACTTTAAAACCATATCTAATATTATAACAGGGCATGTTTTTAGAAGCAAGATACCCTATAATACTGATGGGAATTTTAACTTGTTGAACATGGAGGCTATTTCCACCGCTGGTATAGTACACATTTCAGAAGAAGATATAAAAAAAATACAGCTAAATGATATAAAACCCGAGGAAATTATCATGCCAGGAGATATTTTGTTTAAAGCAAAAGGGCTTAATAATACCGCTGTACTGATTGACAGCATCCCTCCAAATACAACCGTTACAGCTTCATGTCATATTATAAGAGTTGTAGACAAAAATTTCTTACCAGAATATGTCTGCTCATGGTTAAATAGTGCCGCAGCAAAAAATCATTTTTCAAAAGGAGCTGGTCAAGCAACGGGAGTTACAATTGCAAACGTCAGCAAAGCAACACTTGAAACGTTAGAAATCCCATTGCTTCCATTAAAGAATCAAAAACTCATTTCTGAAATAGAAGAATGTTCAAAACAAGAAAAAGAACTACTATTAAAAATCGCAGAGAAAAAAGAGATGTTAAATCGTGCAATTATTGAAAAAGAATTACAAAAATATTAGGAGATAAAACATGGCAATAATCAATCAAGATGAAATTAATAACATTGTATGGAAAGCATGCGACACTTTTAGGGGTGTAGTAGATCCTTCCGAATACAAAAATTACATTTTGGTATTCTTATTTATCAAATACATCAGTGATGTATGGAAAGATAAGTATGAAGAACTAAAGAAAGAATTCGGTAATGATACCGAAAGAATAAAAAGACGTCTTGAAAGAGAAAGATTCAGGTTAGATGAAACCTGCACTTACGATTATTTGTTCCAACATAGAAACGATAACCAAATCGGACAGTTAATAAATCAAGCATTAGAAAAAATCGAAGAAGATAACAAAGCTAAACTTGAAGGCGTATTCCGAAATATTGACTTCAATTCTGATATGCAATTAGGTGAAACCAAAGAAAGAAACGCTCGTTTAAAAAATCTTATTGAAGATTTCTCTGACCCAAGATTAGATTTAAGACCTTCAAAAGTCGGCAAATCAGACATTATCGGTAATGTTTATGAATATTTAATTGCAAGATTCGCTGCCGGCGCAGGTAAAAAGGGCGGAGAATTTTACACACCATCACAGGTATCTGTTTTGCTTTCAAAATTGGTTGAACCAAAAGAAGGTGATAGGATTTGCGATCCGGCTTGCGGTTCAGGTTCACTTTTGATAAAGGCGGCAAATGAAGTTGGTTCAGATAATTACTCTTTATATGGGCAGGAGAGCAACGGCAGTACTTGGGCTTTATGTAAAATGAATATGTTTTTGCACAGCAAAGATAACGCACAAATTGAGTGGGGTGATACCCTAAATAACCCAAAACTTATAGAAGGCGATACAACAATGAAATTTGATGTAGTTGTTGCAAATCCTCCATTCTCACTAGACAAGTGGGGTGCTGAAAATGCTAACTCTGATAGATTTCATCGTTTTTGGAGGGGTGTACCACCTAAAAACAGAGGAGATTATGCATTTATTTCTCATATGATTGAAACAGCAGTTGCAGATGGAGGCAAAGTTGGAGTTGTTGTTCCTCACGGAGTTCTATTCAGAGAAGGTGCGGAAGGTAAAATCAGGAAACAATTTATTGAAAATGATAATTTCTTAGATGCTGTAATTGGTTTACCACAAAATTTATTCTATGGTACAGGAATTCCGGCTGCAATTTTAGTATTCAAGAAGAATAGAAAAAGCAATGATATCTTGTTTATAGATGCTTCAAGAGAATATGAATCAGGTAAAAATCAGAATATATTACGAGATTCGAATATTGAAAAAATTGTTCAAACCTATAAAAAGCGTGAAACAATTGACAAATATTCATATCTTGCAACCTTAGACGAAATCAAAGAAAACGAATATAATCTAAATATTCCTCGTTATGTTGATACTTTTGAAGAGGAAGCGGAAATTGATATTCAAGCTACTCAAAGGGAAATTGAAAACCTTGAAAAACAGTTGGCTGATGTTCAATTGAAAATGAAAGGATATTTAAAGGAGCTTGGAATAAATGGGTAAGAAAGAACTTGAAAACGAAATAACATTTTATAATTCTCCTGATGGAAGAGTTACTATCGAGGTTTTATATGCAGAAGAAAATATTTGGCTTACCCAAAAGAAAATGGCTGAATTATTTGAAACTACCCCCCAAAATATTACTTTGCATTTAAAACATATTTATGAAGAAAACGAGTTAGAAAAAAAATCAACTTGTAAGGATTACTTACAAGTTCAAAACGAAGGTTCAAGAAAGGTTTCAAGAAGTTTAACTTATTATTCACTAGATGCAATTATAGCTGTAGGTTATAGGGTAAAATCAGAAAGAGGTACTCAATTTAGGCAATGGGCAACTTCTATTTTACAGAAATATATTCATAAAGGGTATGCCCTAGATAATTATCGTTTTAAATATGGCTCAAAATTTAGTACACGGTTTTTTGATGATTTATTAGAAGAAATTAGGGATATTCGCTCAAGTGAACGAATGGCTTATCAAAAAATAACAGATATATATGCCACATCTGTGGATTATTCCCCTAAAACTGAACTCTCAAAACAATTTTTTGCGACTGTACAAAATAAACTTCATTTTGCGATTACAGGGAAAACGGCTGCTGAAATTATAAAAGACAGAGCAGACAGCACAAAACCTCATATGGGTTTAACTTCTTGGAGAAAAGGACCAGATGGTAAAATATTGCAGAGTGATGTAATAATAGCAAAGAATTATCTAAATAAGGGTGAACTTGATTATCTTAACAGAATCGTATCAATGTACTTAGATTATGCGGAAATGCAAGCAATAAAGAGACAGCCAATGTATATGAAAGATTGGGTTAAAAAATTAGATGCATTTTTAAAATTTAATGAGGTGGAAATTTTGACTAATGCAGGAAAAGTTACACATGAAGTTGCAGAATCTCTTGCAATAACTGAATTTAAAAAATATAAAATCATTCAAGATCAAAACTATGTATCTGATTTTGATAAACAAATTGAAGAAATTAAAAGAATAACTAATAAAAATAAGGAGTAGTTATGCAAAGAACACCTGTTGTTTCTACAAATGTTAGTAGTATCGGTTATGCGAATGGCGTTATTGAAGTAGAATTTACTGATGGCAGCATATATCAATATTTTGGTACGAATGAATACGTTTTTAGAAATTTCTTAAATGCTCCGTCTAAAGGCAGATTTATACATTACTACTTAAAAGGTTATAGTTATCAAAGGGTGGTATAATGACGATATTAAAATTTTTACAACAGAATGCAGAATGGATGTGTGCAATAGCGATAGTTGGATTTACTTTTATTCAATGTTTGCTTACATATCAACAGAATATGCAAAACATTAGAATGAAACGACTAGAACTGGCAAGTACGCTTGATGAGGTTGCAGCGCAATTTTTGGGTGAGAAAGAAGAAGCAAAAATTGTTAGGACTTGGTTAGTTTCAAATGCAAGTAATTTTGGGGCACTGCTGAACAATAAAGACTTGGGTTCATATAAAAAATTGTCGGTATTCATATATACCTACCTAAATACAAATATAATAAATCCAGAAGAACAGATTGCCGCACTTCGGGAATTTACGAATTTAGTTTCAGAGCTGGATGCGGTACTAATTAATGCAAAGTACGGTTTTGTAAGAGCCGGAAAAGAATTTGAATCAACAAATAAGGGAAAATAATGACGGAAGTAATTGAAAAAACTGAATATAAAAAAGGTTATAAGAAAACAAAACTCGGCTGGATTCCTGAAGAATGGGAGGAGTGTTGTCTTAAAGACATTACAACAATATTTGGTAGAATAGGTTTTCGCGGTTACACCAAAGAAGATATTGTACAAAAGGATGAAGGTGCTATTTCTCTTAGTCCAACAAATATAAAAAATGAACGAATTTGTTATGACGATAATACATATATTTCAAATTTTAAATATGAAGAATCTCCAGAAATAAAAATTTCTGATGAGGATATTATCTTTGTTAAAACAGGATCTTCGTACGGGAAATCAGCGATAATAAAAAATCTTCCTCAAAAAGCCACGATAAATCCACAGTTAATAGTATTTAAAGATCTAAAAATAAATAGAAATATTTTATTTAATATATTAAATACAAATTCTTTTAATCGGTTTTTACAAAAAATTGTTGTAGCTGGTGCAATTCCTACGTTATCACAGGAACAGATATATAAATATCCTATTACGTTACCAACAAAAAAAGAACAGGAAAAAATTGCAGAGATATTGTCGGCTTGGGATGACGGAATTGAAACTTTAGAAAAACTTATTGAGCAAAAAGAAATTTTCCATAAAGCTCTTATGAAAAATTTATTAATAGGTAAAATAAGACTTTCCGGATATAACAGCAAATGGACTCATTCCAAATTCAATAGTATATTTGAACGCATTACTCGTAAAAATGAAGAATTAAACAGCAATATTTTAACGATATCTGCACAAAATGGTTTAATTAGTCAAAAAGATTTTTATAATAAAAGAATTGCAAGTGTAGATACTTCAAAATATATCTTATTAAAGAATGGCGAATTTGCATATAATAAGAGTTATTCAAACGGTTATCCATTAGGTGCAATCAAAAGACTTGACCTGTATGAAAAAGGGGTTGTTTCAAGTTTATACATTTGCTTTAAACTAAATAATTCAGACAATTGTTCAGATTTTTGGAAATATTATTTTGAAGCAGGAATGTTGAATCGTGAAATAAAAATGATAGCACAAGAAGGTGCAAGAAATCACGGCTTATTAAATATGGCAACAGAAGATTTCTTTAATATGCTACTATACCATCCAAAAGATTCTAAAGAACAACAAAAAATTGCAGAAATATTAAATAAAAGTGATAAAGAAATACAATTATTAAATTCTAAATTAGAGAAGTTGAAAGAACAGAAAAAAGGTTTGATGCAAAAACTTCTCACTGGTCAGATTAGGGTAAAGGTATAAAGGAGATTAAATGTTTGAAGAAATAATTAAAAATCTTGATTTAAATAAAATTGTTCTTGCAATTATAACCTTATTAGGTACAGGGATATTTATTGGCGTGCAAAAACATAATAAACAAACCCAAAAATCTGGGGGTAATTCAACAAATATACAAGCAAATGGTAATATTACTATTGGAGGTAATATAAATGATAAATAATGATATAAAAAATCAAAAAGCTGGAGACTATTCAACTAATTTTCAAGCACAAAATATAACTCTTGTTAATCAGCAGGTCATCCCTGTTGAATATATTTCAACAATTTGTGAAAAAATTGTTGAAAACAATATGCTTAAATACACTATTGATGCAGAAGAAAAAGCAATTCAGCGATTTAATAAGTTTAAAAATTTATACATTGGGGAGGTGTCAAAACAGAAAAAAGAAATCATAGAGGAACTTACAGAAAAATTTAAAGAACCCAGCATGCAGGATGCATTTTTTCAAGCCCAAAAAGGTTATACAAAATATGGAAATGAAGAAAAAGCTGAAAAATTAGTTCAACTTCTTATAGAAAAGGGAAAGCAAGAAATGGGCAGTTTAAAAGACATATTAATTGATGATGCAATTGATAAATTATCTAAAATGACAATTAATCAGCTAAATATACTTAGTTATTTAAATGCAATAAACCTAAGTTATCCATCAGATAGTTTGGAACATTTTCATAAAAATTATATAAATAAATCATTACAATTCTATTTTTCTATCAATCAAGAAAGATTAGATGGAGATATTCAATATCTTATGCAATTAGGTTGTATTAGGCAATTTTCTATAGCACAAGGTAGTAATAAAATTATTAATCATATAAAAGAAAGTTACGGAGGATTGTTTGCAGCTGGGTTTACAAAACAAGAATTTGAAAGTTTGTATGGAGTTGAAAGTGAGGGCATTATAATGCATTGTCTAACAGATTCTAAATTGTGGCAAGTGGTTGCATTAAACCATACTGAATTAAATAAAATGTATTTAAATATGAATGCAAATCAACAACAACAAGATATAATAAATAAGTTTTATGAAAGAATATTACCTGATGAAAGAATTAGAGAAATTATATTACAGTTGGAACCTAGGATGAATGTGTTGTTAGAGAATAATAAAATACATAATTATAATCTTATGCCTCTTGGGACATTGATTGGTATTAAAAACTATGAAACTATGTTTAATGAAGAAATAAATTGGGAAGTATAACAATGCAAACACCATCATTTATAGAAGATCATATATCACAAATACCGGCGCTGCAGTTGTTGCAGAATTTAGGTTACACTTATTTGACTCCTGAAGAAGTCTTAAAAGAGCGTCAGGATAAATTAAGCAACGTAATATTGGAAGATATTTTAGAACAGCAACTTCTTAAGATTAACAATATTCAATTTAAAGGTAAAATTTACCCCTTTTCTCCTGCGAGTATTCGTGGTTCAATTGATGCTATAAAAAATGTTCCTATGTTTGATGGTTTAGTTACAACTAATTCAAAAATCTATGATTTATTAACTCTAGGTAAAAGCTTCGAAGAATCAATCGGAAACGATAGAAAAAGTTTTACTATAAACTATATAGACTGGAACAATATTGAAAACAATGTATTCCATGTTGCAGAAGAATTTGAAGTAAACAGAACTTCGAGCGATAAAAAATATCGCCCTGATATTGTTCTTTTTGTAAACGGTATTCCGTTGTGCATTATTGAATGTAAAAGACCTGACATCAAAGAACCTTTGGAAGAGGCAAAATCCCAACATTTAAGAAATCAGCAAGAAGATGGGATTCCGCATTTATATAAATATTCTCAAATATTACTAGCATTAACATCTAATAAAGTTCAATATGCAACAACAGGAACACCAAGAAAATTCTGGGCTACTTGGAAAGAACAAAAACTTAAAGAAACTGATTTACAAGAGTTGGTTAATAAGCCATTATCTGATGAACAGAAAGACAAACTTTTTGCAGACAGATTCAAATATGTAAGAAAATATTTTGATAACATAGAAGCCGAAGGACGACTTGTTACAGAACAAGACAAATTGCTTTATTCATTATGCCAACCTCAAAGACTATTGGAACTTATGTATAAGTACATTGTATATGATGCCGGTATTAAGAAAATTGCTCGTTATCAACAATATTTTGCAATTCAGGATACCTTAGAAAGAATAAAAATTATAAGAAATGAACGCAGACAGGGCGGTGTAATATGGCATACTCAAGGTAGCGGGAAATCACTAACAATGGTTATGCTTGCAAAAGCAATATCGCTTGAGCCTGAAATTGTTAATCCAAAAGTTATTATCGTTACCGATAGAATTGACTTGGATAAACAAATTTCAGATACGTTCAAATCTTGTGGCAAAGTGGTAAAAAAAGCAACAAGCGGCGAAGATTTAGGAAACATTATTGCGGATAACAAAGAAACAATCATCACAACTGTTATTAATAAATTCCAAGCAGCATTACGTAAGAAAAAAGTTATTGATAACTCTAAAAACGTATTTGTTCTTGTTGATGAAAGCCACCGAAGTCAATATGGTAGTGCTAATGCTCTTATGCAAAAAGTATTTCCAAATGCTTGTTATATTGGTTTTACGGGTACACCTTTGATGAAAAAAGAAAAAAGTACTGCTGTTAAGTTTGGTGGAATTATAGGTACTCCTTATACAATCAACCAAGCTGTAGAAGATGAAGCCGTATTACCTTTGTATTACGAAAGCAGATTAGCCGTTCAAAATGTTACACAAAATAGTATTGATAAATATTTTGACATTATATCAAGAGACTTAACCGATAAACAAAAAGCTGATTTAAAGAAAAAGTTTAGTACAAGAAGAATTTTAAATGAGGCTGAACAAAAAATTGCGAACGTTGCTCTTGATATAAGTCAGCATTTTGAACACAAATATAAAGGAACAGGTTTTAAAGGACAATTAACCGCACCTTCAAAAGCAATTGCTCTGAAATATAAAAAATATTTAGACGAACTTGGAATGGTAACTTCGGAAGTCGTTATTTCGGCACCCGATACAAGAGAAGGAAATGATGATATTTACGAAGAAAATTCAAGTGAGGTAAATCAGTTTTGGAAGCGAATGATGGATAGATTTGGCAATGAATCAGAGTATAATGCTCAAATTATTAATCAATTCAAAAATGCGCCGGAGCCTGAACTCCTTATTGTTGTAGATAAATTATTAACAGGATTTGATGCTCCTAAAAATTCAGTTTTATATATTGCACGTTCACTAAAAGAACATGGGCTTTTGCAAGCTATAGCAAGAGTTAATCGTCTTGCAGAAGGAAAAGATTATGGTGAAATTATAGACTACTATGGGCTTTTGACAGAATTAGACGAAGCTCTTCTCACTTATAGTAATATAGGTGATTTTGATGAAGAAGATATTCAAGATGCACTCGTATCAGCACAGGAAGAAATTAAAAAATTACCGCAGTTACATTCAGATTTGTGGGAAATATTTAACGGTATAAATAAATACGATATTGAAGCATACGAGCAACATTTAAAATATGAAGATGACAGAGATAAGTTCTATGATAAATTAAGTCAATATTCAAAAGTTTTACAACTTGCGTTAGGCAATTTTAAGTTTTTGGAGGAAACTCCTGGAAAGAAAATTGTTACATATTAAAATGACTTAAAATTCTTCTTAAATTTACGTGTTTCTTTGAAATCTCGTTACG
>ERZ1023701.394-NODE-394-length-14001-cov-78.074932_pt1 | contig 14001 bp, 7 predicted proteins | sample MGYA00380350_ERZ1023701 | MGnify/ENA primary metagenome ERZ1023701 (study PRJEB33179, sample SAMN07449025) | human gut metagenome | biome: Human-gut; feature: Human associated habitat; material: Faeces | host: Homo sapiens | place: India:Kasaragod | collected... | reverse complement strand
CAACTCGTCTTATAAATAAGATAAAAAGTGGTCAACCAAAATCGTTAAACCACAGTTCATCAGATGGTCCCTCTATGCCCTTCGGTTGGTCTGCTTGTGCCCGTTACACGGGCATCCGTAGCCCACCAAGTGGGCATCGACAGCCCCTGTGCTGGGCAACCACTGCCCATAACGCGGGCAACGAGTGCCCAAACATCGGACTTATTTTTGGGTGTGGGCGAAAAGTGATGTGCATGAACACTCGTGTTTCATCATCTGCGAATTCCACACGATAGATGTTGAGTTGAGATTGAAAAGGATCATTAAATATCTGATTCGATTCTGCTATCGGCTGTTCCCAGACAATAGGTTTCTTGCCATTCCCAGCCCAGCAAGTGCAGAGCCAGATGGCTGTGATAAGTATACAAAGGATTCTTTTCATAAATTCGATAATTTTATTGGATTGATACTATTGAATGCTGCAAAGTTACGAACAAACAATCTAACTATTTTATTGAAAAGTTGTTCATAGACTATTCATTTTATTGAGGTTCGATAATCTGATAACGGCCACTCAGATGCATGAAGGCGAAAAGACGCAACAGTCCGTCGTAATAGCCATCGAAGAAACCTTCCTTGTCTGGCTCATGCTTGGCATTCCAGAAATGACTGACGAATTCCCTGCCCTTCACATGATTGCTGACCAATGATGCCGCAGCCGAAGTGGCAACAAAACCGATGGAATGGCGGAGTGCCTTAGGAGCCGTACCTGCCGGCAGAATATCTTCTACCATTGTGCCATCTACATTATACTGGTCCAGGAAAGAATCAATGCCCTTACTATACAGGAAGTTCTGCAGCGTATTGGCATATTTCTGCTGCCACTCCTTATCCTTACAAGCCCAGGAATAATCGAGCGCTATGTTCATTGGAACACGCCATGAGTCATAACGGAAAGCATCACCCAGCAACTGACCAGTCTTCATCAGACTGCCATCATAATTGCAATAATCCGGGTTCAAGCCCGTCTTCTCATTGATGCACTTATGCAGGAACTCACGGCTCTTATCAGCACACTCCTTCCAGAACTGAGAACGTCCGTCGTTAGCCCATTTAGCCCAAACCTCGTAAAAGGCAGGGAGATGGTACGAAGGATCGGTAAACTTCCCGCCCCAATGATCGGGCGTAAAGGTGATGAGCTGATGTTCGAGATTGATGAGCGGAGCTGTGCGGTCCATTCCCGCCTTCTGCATGCTGCAATCCAGAATATTCTGCGCTTCCTTCAGATAGTTGATGCCCGTATCATTGCCCCATCGGTTGGATGCAAAGATGAGCGAAGTTACGAAATAGAGTTCACCATCCGATGCGGCTCCCTGCGCATTTCTCGTTCCATCAGTCTTGCAACTCCATGCGAAATAGCCCTTATAAGGTCCTTCCTGATGCTGCATGTATCTCTTGCTCCATCGCCAGAGGCGGTCGAAGATGTCCTTCTTGTCAAACTGCACGGCAGCCATCATTCCATACGACATGCCTTCGGTTCTCACATCATTGTTCTTTATATCGCTGACATATCCCATGGAATCGCCCACCTCGAAATAGACCTTGTTCTTACCGTAGAATACATCATTGAACACTTCGTTCACCTTCCTGTCAATATCAGCCTGCTTATAGCCCATTTCGGCAAAGAGATTGCGATACTGATGAGTTTCGAAAGCACCCTTTTCCCAAGGCAACGCATCAAAGCCCAGCCAGTCTACCTCAACATCGGCTCCACTCTGCAAGGATACATGGAGAGCATGAACGCCCAGAGGAGCATGGAGCACCTGAGCACGGACATTCTTCCAGGCTGCCGACTTCGGAATCTTCACTTTAGCAATGATATTGCCCTTCTTGCCATCGGCTCTGACTACGAGCACACCGCCCTTTGAAGACTTGGCACGAACGGTGATTTCTTCCACCTTCTCGTTACCGAAATCCACCTTATTATATATAAGAGCTGTATTCGATTTAGAGAAGAGAGTCTTCCATCCGGCAAAACAGTTGTTTTTATCCAGATAATCAATACCAATACCCTTGCCTTGCAGCGCAGAATAGCGGTCAATCTGAATGCGAGAACGAGCGTTCGTCAATCCCACACCTCTTAGCGTAGGAATCACCTTCTGTATCGTTCCGTCAGGATTGAAGTTCAGAGAGTCGATTCGCACCGAGCGGTTCTTGTCGAACTTAGGCGAATAATCATTATGGTGATAGAAGAGATACCACTGTCCCTGATATTCCACGATGCTATGATGATTGGTCCAGCACTTCGTAGGCGACTCATCCATGATGATGCCCTTGAATGTGAAAGGTCCCATCGGATGGTCAGCCATGGCATAAGCCAGTGTTTCCGTGCCATTCTTTTCACGCACCCAAGGAAAAGTGAGGTAATATTTGCCATTACGCTCGAAGGCGAAAGGTCCCTCTTTGAATCCCTCAGGCAACCCCTCGATAGGCTGTGGCTCGGAGGCAAGTTCCATCATATTGGATTTCAACTTTGCCATGTGAAGTCCCATACCAGCCCAATAGATATAAGCCTGACCGTCATGGTCGATAAGCACACAAGGGTCGATGCCATGTATTCCATCTATCGGTTTCCACATGGGCATAAACGGTCCTTCGGGATGATCGGCAACAGCTACGCCCACCCCAAATCCCTTCTCCTCACCTTTCGGAGCAGCAGGAAAATAGAAGTAGTATCTGCCATCCTTGCACACACAGTCTGGAGCCCACATCGTATAGCTTCCATCCTGCACCCAGGACACCTTATCTTGAGATACGATGACGCCATGGTCTTCCCAATCCCTCAAGTTGCTCGATGAGAACACGTGATAGTCGGGCATACAAAACCAGTCCTTCAGTTTTTCAATCGGACTGGGTATGTCGTGGGAAGGATAAAGATACATCTTTCCATTAAAGACACGAGCCGTTGGGTCGGCAGTAAACTGACCACTGATGATGGGGTTCTGAGCTGAGGCTGCCAGCTGCATAGCCAGCAACTGGGCTAAGATTAAAATATTCTTATATCTCATGATAATATCATTGTTGTCTGAAATTCCACTTTGAGTTGTCACTATTGAAGTCGAATGGTGCTAAACCTGGCGTGCAATCGCCTAGAGATACCAAGGCGAGTGGCTTATCTGTGCCCAGAACCTTCTTCGGCATGATGCGATAAGAGCCATCAGTCAACTGGTCGATACGCCATAACTGGGCATCCTCTCCAGTAAACTCAGGTTTGGCTATTACATCGCCTTCTGCCGTAGCCGTAAGACAACGAGTGGTACCCTCTATACATATCTTATAATAGGGACCTCCAAGATATCCACCCTTGCCAGCTGCAGTAATGGTCCATTTTTGGTGAGGACGGAACATATAGTCGTTCATTCTTACCTTCACCTCTCCCTTAGGCCATTCTGCCTCCACCTCCGCTAATGTCTGAGGCTTGATTTCTTTCAAAGGCTTGGTAGGTTTGATCCAGAATGGTTCGATGTCTCGTTGCATTCTCACAAAGTCCACAGCTATCTCCAAAGCATAGCCTCTCCGTTCTGATTCTATCTCGTAAGTTCCCTCATAAAATTCATCGCCAGCCACAGGCCAACCGTTCTTCCAAAGCAAAGGTCGGATGGCCAATACGCTCCTACCGCCCTGTTTGAAATCAGCCTCATAATGGAACGACATCTTTTCCACACCATTTTCCACGATGTATCTCCCGAAATGGCCTGGTCCTGTCTTTAGGTTGTTGGCGGCTATCACCATCTTGCCACCTCCCTGCAACATTTCTCTGCCTACATTGTCAATGTAAGGTCCCGTTACCTGGCGAGAGCGCCCCACCACGATATTATAGGTAGAGTTAGGACCATCGCAACAGGTGCCATGGGTACCAAGAAGATAATACCATCCATCACGATAGATTAAGTCGGTGGCCTCACAATCGATGGCGATATTGATCGGTTCGTTGCCCTCCATTCGCTTACCGGTCTTTGGGTCGAGTTCCACCAAACGGATAAAACCGAAGTAGGTGCCATAGCTCAGCCAAAGCCTTCCCGTGGTTGGATCAAGCAAAAGACCTGCATCTATGGCATCGCAATCCTCATCATCCAAGGAAGATGCCACTACCACTGGTTCTGTGTATTTGAAATCAGGCGAATTGGGGTCGAGCGTCTTGTTCCACATCGTCAGCACATCGCCTCGATGACTGCCACCCAGTCCTCCGCCCGTAGCACTGTAAGCCACAAGATAACGGTCGCCTATCTTCAAGACATCAGGAGCTGCACCACGACCTGGGCGAACGGCACCTCCCTGCCAAGTCCATCCATCAGCAGACCACAGTCCACCCTCGCCCGTGCCAAAGGTATAATACTTACCATTACACTCGGCAATGGTGGAAGGGTCGTGAATAAAAGGTTCACCTATCTGAGCCTTTGCCTCTAGAGCAGATGCCATCAAGGCTGAACATAAAAATATATTCAATTTCATGATTCAAGTCATTTTTAGGATTTTGAGATTTCAAGAGATTGACTCTCTTCACTCTTGATTACTTTACATGGATGGAGAAGTTTCTCACAGGATTGCCAAATGCATCTATAAATCGAAGACAGAAATCACTCATGCCCGGACCGTTGACTACGGCACCACGCAAGATGTTGCGACCTTTCTTCAAAGTAAGCTTCCTGGATATTACATCGTCTCTTACCATACGGCGGTCTCCCTCCAGCATCACAGCTTCCTCGCCATTGAGCCACCACATGGATGCTCCATTGGAGCCTACTGCCAATCGAACGTCCTTTATCTCCTCAGGACAATCTATGATGGTAACGGCAAAGAACAAGACTCCATACTTAGGTTTTTCATAAGAAGTGGCAAAGCGAAAGAGCTTCACGTTATAGAGTTTGCTATCGAGTGCGTGCCATCTGAGTTTTTCCTTTCCTGCCTTCACGATGGTTCCATCCTTGGGTAGCAGTTCCATCTGCTTAGGGAAATATTGTTTGGCAAACAGCTCTTTCAGATAAGAATCGGTAAATACTACGTTAGATTTCACATCTACCTTGATGGGCTCCAAGAGCAGCCAGCGCTGTATGAAGCCAGCAGCATGAGGTGCCACAGGTTGTTTGCCAGATGCAGAGAAATACGGTTCTATAGCTTGTGGTAGATTCCTATTTTGGGCATCCATCTCTGTCTGCCCAAAAAGGAATCCACATAAACACAACAATCTAACCATGCAATTATAATATTTTTTCATATCATCAATAAGAATAAGTTAGCATAATTTTCTTCAAGTTCTTGTCTGCCGAACTATTGCCATAATACAATTCATAGCTGCCAGCCTTGGCATGCACGGTATTGGTGGCGGCATCAAAGAGTTCAAGATTCTTGCTGTCGAGGGTGATTTCAGCCTGTGCGGTCTGTCCTGCCTTGACGGTTACTCGCTGATAAGCCTTGAGGCTCTTCAATGGTCCCTCGGTGTCGGCAGGATCTTTCACATAAACCTGCACCACCTCGGTGCCATCCTTTTTACCTACATTGCTCACTGGGATAGTAAGCTTGATTTGCTCACCCTTCTTCAAGGTATTGCTTGAAAGCTGGGCATCCCCTATTTTAAAAGAGGTGTAGCTCAAACCATATCCAAATGGGAAGAGCGCATCGTTCATATAGCGATAGGTTCTGCCCTTCATGCTGTAGTCCTTGAAATCAGGCAACTGATTGGAATTGCGATAGAAAGTGACTGGTAACTTGCCGGCTGGATTGTACTCACCAAAAAGCACACGAGCCACAGCCTCGCCACCTTCCTGACCAGGATACCAAGCCTGGAGAATGGCATCACAACTTTGGGACTCTGGAGTCAATGCGATGGCAGAACCAGAGCAGTTGACAAAGACAACCTTCTTGCCTGCCGCCTTCAATGCCTTCAAGAATTCACGCTGCACCTTTGGCAATTCGATGTTGGTACGGTCGCCGCCCTTAAAACCTTCAATTTCGATAGGCATTTCCTCGCCTTCCAGCTGTGGAGCGATACCGCCCACGAAGACTACTGTCTCGCAATCCTTCAACTGCTTGAGGGATGCAGAATAATCAATCGGAGTCTCATGACCGATGCTAATTTTCATATCGGCATTATAGTTTGGCATCTCAGCATAACGGATTTCTATCTGATACTCCTTGCCCTTCACGCCCTCAAACTCGATGCGAGATTCTGCTGTGCGCCAATCACTCTTTTCTGATTTTTTCTCACCATTCAGATAAACCTCATAATGCCCACAAGCGGCTACATCCAGCAACACCTTGCTGTTTTGCTTGGGACGGAACACGGTTTCATACTTAGCGGAGAATCCAGTGAGCTTCACGTTTGGAGCAAAGGCATGCTGACCGTAGGTAGTAACCTGTACAGGATTCTTTTCCTGGGTGATGGTAACAGGCTTACCATTCATTTCACGATTGTTCCAGAAAGTGCCCTTAAAGCCCATCTTGCCATCCATGCTACACTGGTCGAAGTAAGAATCCAAAGTCTGATCGTTCACCAGGTCGCACCCTTTAAAGGTGACGACCTGGTTTTTCTTCAAACGACTCTTGATACCATCCAGGATGGTAATTGTCTGTCGTGGAGTACCATTATAGTTTCCCCACATCATCGGTTCGTTATCCACATTTGGTCCGATGAAAGCAATCTTCTTTACCTTTTTATCGAGAGGTAATACCTCATTTTTGTTTTGGAGCAGCGTCATGGTCTGCAGAGCCATATCGAGCGAGAGCTGGCGATGCGCCTTGCTGCAAAGCACAGATACAGGAATCTTCGACCATGATACTATCTTGTTGTCATCCATCTCACCCAAGTCGAAACGACCTTCGAGCAGACGAATCACATGTTTATCAACTTCTCCTTCAGTCAGGGCACCATACTTCACCGCCTCAGGCACCGACTTATATACATAATTAAATCCACATTCCACATCAGTTCCAGCCAATACACCCTTAGCTGCCGCATTTCTGGCATTGCTAGACACCTTATGGTTCTCCCAGAAATCAGTAACAGCGCCACAGTCGGAAACTACCAGATATTTGAATCCCCACTCATCCCTGAGAATCTGCTGCAAAAGACGGGTACTACCACAGCAAGGTTCATCATCCCAGCGCTGATATGCACACATCACTTCGCGCACCTTCGCATCCTGTACCAGTGATTTGAAGGCAGGCATATAAGTTTCCCAAAGATCACGCGGACTTACATCAGTAATATTATCGGTATGTCGAGCCCATTCTGGTCCGCTATGAATGGCATAGTGCTTGGCACAAGCCCAGAGTTTTCGATACTTAGTGGTCTCGGGACCTTGTAATCCCCTTACCACGGCGCATCCCATCTGAGAAGTGAGATAAGGATCCTCGCCGTATGTTTCCTGTCCACGTCCCCATCGAGGGTCACGAAAGATATTCACATTCGGAGTCCATACCGAGAGGGCATGGAATCGTGTAACATCTCCCCCATTCTTCTGCAACTCGTTCCACTTGGCACGCATTTCATCAGATGTGGCATCGAAAACCTTGAACACCAAGCCCTCATTGAAGGAAGCCGCCATGCCAATAGGCTCTGGGAAGACGGTAACATCGCCCATGTTAGCCACGCCATGCAAAGCCTCGCTCCACCACTGGAATCTCTTGATGCCAAGTCGAGGGATAGCAGGGGAATCATCCAACATCAGGGATGCTTTCTCTTCCAGGGTAAGACGACCACAGAGATCCAGTGCTCTCTCGTGAGCTGAGAGAGCGGGGTTCTGATAAGGAAGTTGCGCCATCAATGCGCTGGGCACTGAGGCTAATATAAGAGAGATGAAAAATGATCTTGTCTTCATTATTATTCTATCATTAGTTTTTATTGATAATTGTCGCTCGCAAAATTACAAGAAAAATATGAAATAGACTTTGCCCTATGTACCAAAAGCCTTACGATATGTAACATCATACAAAAAAGGAGCGTTTCTTTACGAAACGCCCCTCAATAAAATATAGAACTTTATCATTATTCCCAACCAGGATTCTGAACCAAGTTAGGGTTCATGTTCTTCACTGTTTGTGGATAAGGGAAGTAATCATGTTTTCCCTCTTGGTAACCAACAGTGAAACCTGCATCCTTTGCTGCATGAGAAGAAACTGTATAGAAGCGGCTATTTGCCTCTGTACCATGCTCCCAGTGCAACTTCTCGTCAGAAGCCTGAGGTGCGCGGAACAACTTGTCAAAGAGGTGAGGTACATCAGAACCCGCATTCTTGATGCGATTGATGGCAGTGGCATCCCTCCATCTCTTGATGTCGAACCAACGGCAACCTTCCATCCACAACTCGTATGATTTCTCCTTCTTGAGAACATCCATATCTACTGAGCTACTGATGGTCTTGGAGCCTGCACGCTCCTGTATCATATTGATATACTTCTTAGCCTCTGCATTGTCACCCGTCTGAAGACAAGCCTCAGCATAGTTCAAAAGAACCTCGGCATAACGCATCACGAGATAGTTGTTCAAGCGGATGTTGGCACCATATTTCTTGCCTTGAGTATCAGCTGCACGCATTACAGTCTTGAATGCCAACCATGTAGAGTTACCATAGAGTCCCTGTACCACATCCTTGATACCAATAGCATGAGCTGTATCCTTCTGCGCCTGCGTCATCGCATTTATTTTAGCATCAGCATACTCCATGTTGTATACAGCATCATCAATATGCTTCAACGTAGCCTTGAAACGATAAGAGTCACCATCATTCTCATGGAACTCATCTCCAAACCACTGAGGCACACCTAAGCCACCCCAACCATCAATACCGCTATAAACAGACTGTGGAGACTTCACGAAGTTACCTGCACGCCAGTTCATGGCATTGGATTCCATCCAAGAAGAACGCTGAATCATACCGCTCCAAGCGCCTTTACCTGCATTATACTCAAAGTTGATTTCGAAGACTTTCTCCTCGTCGCCATCACCCTCAATGTGGAAGTTGTCCATGTACTTGTCGCCTGGAACAAGGGCATACTTGCCTGAGTCGATAACCTTCTTGAGAGCGGTCTTTGCCTGATCATACTTGCCTGCAAAGAGATAAGCTTTGCCTGCTAAAGCATTAGCGAAGCCCTTGGTTACCTTTACAGCACCATCCTTGTCATCCTTGCTCTTACGCTCATCAAGATCGGCCGCAGCTGCCTCACATTCAGAAGCAACCCACTCTATCAACTGTTCGTGGGTCATAGGATTCTCAGGATCCTTATCGCTGTTGTATGGAAGCGCATCAGCTGTCAACTGCTTTAAGACGAATGGAGGAGTGCCCCAGAAGTTTGCCAACAAGAAGTAGTCGTAAGCACGAAGCACACGAGCCTCAGCCACACAACGCTTCTTGACTGGTGTATCTGGATTAGCAAACTTGTTAACGACCAAGTTGCAAGTATACACTGAAGAATAGAGACCTGAGTACATCAACTTTGGAACCAAGGCATCAGTATCATAGCGGAACTCATTGAGGCAACCAGCGTCCTCATGGTCTCCATAGTTACCACTGGCATAGTAAACATCATCACCACACATGTTCAAAATCAACTTGTGAGGAGTATAGATACCCAGACTTCCCTGGATGTCTGGCTGACGTCCTACTACATTACACATAAAGCCTTCGTATGCTGCCACCAAAGCAGCCTCTGCATCGGCATCAGTCTTATAGAACTGTTCCTCATAAGTAGTACCCTTCTGCTCAATATCGAGCTGACTCTCACAGGAAGTAAAAGATACTGTTCCTGTCAACGCAAGGGCTAATATACTAGAATATAATAAATACTTTTTCATTGCTGTATCATTTAATAATTAGAATGTTACATTGATACCAAATACCATCTTCTTAGAAGTAGGATAAGTACCATTATCAAAACCACGAGACTGAGCGCTGTTCATAGAAGCTGTCTCCGGATCGGCTCCAGGATACTTGGTGATTGTGAAGAAGTCATCCAATGAGCAGTATACACGCACACCATTCAGACCAATCTTGCTCGTAATGAGACGTGGCAATGTGTAACCCAACTGAATCTGCTTAATCTTGAAGTAAGAACCGCTGAAGACTGCTGCGCTAGAACTGAAGAATGTCCAGTCAGTTGCCACCTTCTTCATATCAGGATACTTTGCACCAGTATTACTCTCTGTCCAAGAATTCTTCCAATATTCATCGATACCATTCAAGAGTGGTCGGTCGGCTGATACCATCAAGTTGTAAATCTTATTGCCTGCTGCTCCAGTACCGAAAATGGTCAAGTCGAAGCCCTTGTACTCAGCATTGAGGGTGATACCGTAAGTAAACTTAGGAATACCCACACCCAAATCCTGCTTATCATTATCTGTAGGCGCATTGGTGGTTTTGCCATCCTTGTCATAATACAAAGCACTGCCATCCTCAGCTACACCTGCATACTTGTAACCACGGAAGTACCAGATAGGGTGCCCCACCTCGAATGTTGGCTTCAAACGGCTGTTGAAACCATCGATACCTATACCCTCGATACGGCTGATGGATGAAGAAAGATTCTTTACCTCATTCTTCAAGGTAGAACCGTTGACTGAAACAGAGTACTTGAAATCACGGATATGATCTCTCCAACCCAACTCGAAGTCGAAACCTGTGTTAAGCACCTTACCAGAGTTGACGATATACTTGCTTACACCAATTTCCGGAAGAAGATTTATCTCTACCAAGAGGTCCTTGGTGTTCTTGCGATACCAGTCGAGAGAGAATGTCAAACGATCGTTCAAGAAACGGGCATCAAGACCCAAGTCTACCTGTTCTGAAGTCTCCCAAGTCAAATCTGGGTTAGCAAGACCAGTTGGCTTAGAACCATAAGACAACTTACCATCACCGCTAGATGGATTGTACTGATAGAAGCTCTGGTTCATGGCAATAGGAGAAGTATACGGGTAGTTGCTCAATACATTGACATTACCATTCTTACCCCAAGATCCACGAAGCTTCAAGAAAGAGATGGCATCACGACTGATATTGTCCTTGAAGAACTTCTCATTGCTGATAGTCCAACCAGCAGATACTGATGGGAAGTTACCCCAACGAGCATCCTTTGGAAGCTTAGATGAATCGAATGCATCACGACGGAAGTTGAACTGCAAGAAATAACGATTATCGTAGCTATAAGACAAACGACCGAAGTATGAAAGTTCCGTAGCGTCGTTAGGAGCATTGCCTACGCTCTTTGTAGCATCAGCGAGCAAATAGTCGATGTAACGATAGTTAGGAGCATAGTTTGAAAGAATATTCGTACCCTCAGATCCTATGGAAGCGTTGTCCCAATGGTTCTTGGTGAACGACATACCCACCATGGCTCCTACAGTATGCTTGCCAAATGTATTCAAATAGTTTGCAAAGTTCTCCCACTGATAGTAAAGACCATTGTTGCTATGAGCCTCAATCTTGTACTGTGTGGAATTGGAGAGTGTATTGATGTAATATGGCTGCTCATAGTTGTGGTAGTTGCTCTGCGTGATGCGGTAACCCAAACGAGATGTATAGGTAAAGCCCTTGAATGGCTTGATGTTGGCAGCAACGGTACCACGAACATTGATACCCTGGTTGTAAGAGCCCACACGGTCGCGCTGTGCCAATGGGTTACCTGTAGCATCCTCTGCATAGTGGGATGTACCATAGAAATCATTATTATGGTCAGCATCTCTCATCACAGGGGCACCATTCTGATAAGCGTTATAAATATTGGTTGGCAACTTAGCAGGGTCGCTTACGTAGCAAGGTGTCAATGGATCTACAGAAACTACAGAGTTCAACACAGAACCATAACCTTTGTTCACACCCTGGGTCTTCCACTTCTCGAAAGAGGTGTTTGTCGAAATGTTCAACCACTTATATACATCGTAGTCAGCATTAATCTGACCTGTAAAACGCTTGTAAACATCCTTGTCTCCCTTGACGATACCATTGTTATTGAGGATATTCAAGTTGGCAAGGAAACGACCCTTACCATTGCTAGCCTGGATGGTAAGGCTGTGCTGATGAGCCAAACTATTTTCAAAAGCCTCATCATACCAGTCGGTGTTCTCTCCATTATATCCCTCTGCCTTCAACTTATCATCCGTCAAGTCGCCCAAGTACTTATGGTATGAAATATACTCTGGAGCGTCGAAGAGCTTAGCCTTTCTACCAATAGACTGGATGGTAAACTTGCTGCTATAAGAAATCTCAGCCTTACCGCCATTGGCAGCACCCGTCTTGGTTGTGATGATAACGACACCATTACCAGCCTGCGCACCATAGATGGCAGCAGAAGCGGCATCCTTCAATACCTCCATGCTCTCAATCATAGATGGATCAAGATACTGGATATTGTCTACCTTCAAACCATCAACAATGAGCAATGGACTGATATTTCCACTGTTAGAAGAATAACCACGCACACGGATATCTGCAGCCTCACCTGGACCACCCGAGTTGATGATTTGTACACCGGCTGCCTTACCCTGGAGGGCAGCACCAGCATCTGTTGTAGACAAGCCCTTGATGTCATCACTCTTGATAGATGCAACGGCACCAGTCAAGTCGCTCTTTTTCTGAACGCCATAACCGATAACCACAACGTCATCAATTACCTTGGAATCATCTTTTAATGAGATGGTAAGCGTCTTGCCAGCCTCAGCCTTGACGGTCTTTGGCTCCATACCTATATAAGTAATGGTTAATGTTGCGTTTGGCGCAGCATCAATGCTAAACTTACCATCCAAATCGGTTACTACACCCTTTTTGCTACCATTTACCTTTACGGTTGCACCAATAACAGGTTCGCCACTTGGATCTGTAACTACTCCTTTTACAATACTCTGAGCCGACATTCCTGCTGGGAATAAACAGAGAAAGGATAGCAATGCTAACGGCTTTTCAATCTTTTTTAAGTTCCTCATAAGAGAATAGATTAAAATTGTTATTTTATTAGTTCATGATTGTACGTGTTCAGAAAAAACATTCTTTTGCAAAGCACGCTGCAAAATTAAGATTTATTTCGTAAAATGACTTTCTTTTATGTTACAATTACTTTGCGAAACATAAAAAAAAGCAAAAAGAAACATAAGATATTAGAAATACAACAAAAAGAAATCCCGAAACTGCCAGGCAGTGTCGGGATTTCTTTTATATTATCTTATTGATTTCCTGTCTTGTTACTTGAACAGATGTGGCACAAATTCCTTCAGGCAGCGGCGCCAGGTGAGCCACTCATGATGAGTACCAGGTGAAACATAGACATCAAGCTTGATGCCCAGGTTCTTCAATTCCTTCGCCATCTTCTCCGTGCCGAAGTTCTCTTCTGAACCGCAGCCCATGAACATATAGTTTATCTGGCTGTTGAACTTCTCTGCATCGGCAAAGACGCCGTTGAAACAGGTCTTGACATCCACACCGAAAAGTGCTCCGCTGAAAGTTCCCAGGGCTGAGAACTTATCCAAGTTCGGCAACACGGTGTTGAAAGTCTGGCAACCGCCCCATGACAAACCAGCCATCGCACGATGCTCTCTGTCGGTATAGGTGCGGAACTTCTTATCTACCATCGGAATCAAGTCCTTGATGATGACATCATAGAAAGAAGCACCATACAGTTTGCGCTCCTCATCCGCATCCTTGCCAGGACGTGGCACGAAAGGCTGCTTTACATCGCCGCTCTCCATCACCACAATCATTGGCTCTGCCTTGCCTTCGGCAATGAGATTGTCCATGATGTGCTGCATATAGCCCTGATGGCTCCAGCCTGTTTCGTCCTCGCCCATTCCGTGCTGCAGATAGAGCACAGGATAGCGCTTGTTCTGATTGGTTTCATATTCTGCAGGCGTATAAACCATGGCTCTGCGGAACTTGCCCTGAGATGCGGCATAGTAAGATACCGAACGAACCTGACCCTGCGCTACTCCCTGCTGAGGACGATAGTAGTTGCCTTCGGCTCCCTCAGGAACCTCCAGACCAC
>ERZ1023701.382-NODE-382-length-14197-cov-9.782138_pt1 | contig 14197 bp, 17 predicted proteins | sample MGYA00380350_ERZ1023701 | MGnify/ENA primary metagenome ERZ1023701 (study PRJEB33179, sample SAMN07449025) | human gut metagenome | biome: Human-gut; feature: Human associated habitat; material: Faeces | host: Homo sapiens | place: India:Kasaragod | collected... | reverse complement strand
GATATCAGGGCCTACTGCAGCTCTGATTTTATCCTATGTTTCAAACGCATTTTCGTTACAGTAAAAAATCGGTGATTGAAATCTCGCACCACCTGCAACTTCAAAGTGTCTGATACCGGCATCAACGGCAGATTTTAAAGCCGGTAAGAAATCATCAACAAAAACTCTAGCACCATAAACTGATTGGAAACCGTCACGGAATGACGTATCCATAACTTTGATAAGTTTTTTACCCATAATTATTATCCTTTCTCTCTAAATATTAACCTCTTTTTGCTGCTACAGCTGCAATTGCCAGTGCTATAGCTTCATCTACATTTGATGCAGTTTTCTTAGCTACGGATTTTACTTCTTCTACAGCTTCAGGGAAAATTTTGTTCAAATAGCCGACAATCTTAACCATTACAGACATCGAAAATATCAGAATAGTTAAAAAGCAAAGAACAAATCCCATGCCCATGACAAGTAAAATTAAGCCATTTTCCAAGTTCATTAAGTTCATAAAATATCTCCTATCGTAAGTACAAACTCCTTGTTATCTCTCTTTAGTATCAGTTCTCCGTTATCAGTAATTGAAGTAGCAAGTCCTTCTTCAATTCTGTTTAACACTTGAACTTTTAAATCTTTTCCAAGAAAACTGTTTCTTGAAATATAATCATCCTTAATAAATATAAAGCCATTTTTTAAAAATTTGTCATAATTTTTGAAAAATTCGTCAAGTAATTTATTCAAAAAGTCCTTGTAAACTACTTCTTTATTTAATTCTAAATTTAGTGCAGTTACTTCTTTATCGGTAATAGACTTAACTCCCTCATCTGTAGCGTTAAGGTTTATGCCAACGCCAAGAACCAATCCTTTAAATTTTGTTCCTTGTATTACAGATTCAGATAGTATTCCTGCAATTTTTTTGCCGTTAACCAATACATCGTTAGGCCATTTGATTTGCGGTTTAAGACCGTAATCTTCTAAAGCATGACAAAGAACTACAGACAAATATTGGGTAATGTTAGAGTATACTTCCTGATAAGTCTCAGACGGTTTGAGGACAATAGACATAAATACGTTATTTTTACCTAAATCAATCCAACTACGGTTAAGTCTTCCTCTCCCTGCTGTTTGTTTCTTGGTTAGAATAACAGTTCTATCATCTAGCGTTTCTATATGTTTTTTAGCATATAGATTAGTAGAATCTACTTTTTCTAAGTTTATAAACTCCATTAATTACCCCAACAGTTGTATCTCTGTATGATGTAATTATATAACAAACAAAAATTTGTATTGCGAAAATTTTTTTCGGTGATACCATGATGTTTGCAGAGGGAGAAAAATGGAACACTGGCTTTATACAATACATATTTTAGGTCATGGAGTATCATTTAATATGGATACCATATTAACGATGTGGTTCTCTATGTTATTGCTTATTGTTTTGGCATTTATTACTACAAGAAAGCTTGAAATGGTGCCAAACAAACTTCAATTGGCTGGCGAAGGTATTGTTAAATATTTTAATGACATAGCAAAATCAAGTATGGGTAATGATGAGGCTCAAAAGCATATCGCAATTATTCTTACTTTGTTTATGTTCATTTTAACAGCAAATTTAGTTGGACAGTTGCCGTTGAAATTGATTCATTTGGCGAATGGTGAATTGGCATCTCCAAATAACGATATTAATATGACAGCAGCAATGGCAATTGTTGTTTCTATATATTATATTTTCTATGGTGTGAAAAGAAACGGTTTCAGATTCTTTTTCAAAGGTTTCAGTATTGACGGTATTATTATCACTTTAGTTGATACATTGGAACTTTTTGTCAGACCATTTTCGCTTGCACTTCGACTTTTTGCCAATATTTTGGCTGGAGAGTTGCTAGTCGCAACATTTATAAGTCTATGTGCGGTAGTTTTACCATTACCGTTCATGTTGTTTGAATTATTCGTAGCACTAATTCAAGCGTTGGTATTTACCCTTCTATCAACTACATATATATCTATGGCTGTTCAGGAAGAGTAAAAACAAAAAAGTATATTGTATTTTATTTTAAATAAAGGAGAAAAACATGGCAGTAGAACAAACTTTAGATTTAGCAAAATTAGGTGCCGGTATTGCAATCGGTTTTGGTGCAATCGGTGGAGGTTTAGGCTTGGGTATTGCAACAAAAGGTGTACTTGATGCAATTGCTCGTCAACCGGAAATTAAAGCAGAAGCTTTTAAAAACTTCATCATTGGTGCAGGTTTGGCAGAAGCAACAGCTATTTATGCTTTGTTCATCGCTATTATGTTATTGTTCAGCAAATAAGGATATTTGAATAAATGATGGAATTTAATGCTACATTTTTAATTGCTATGCTCAGTTTTGTTGTGTTCATTATGATTATGAACGCAATATTCTACAACCCTATTTTAAGCATAATCAGAAAAAGAGAAGATTATATCAATTCTAATTATGAAGATGCTAAAAGATTTGAAAATTCGGCTCTAGAGTTTAATACAACAAGAGCAGCTAAGTTGGAGCAAGTGCAAGAAAAATGCAGGCATGAATTTAAAACGGTTGTAGATGCGGCTCAAACTGATGCATCTGATAGAATCAAAGCAGCTAGAGAAAATTCGAAAGTTGCTATTCAAAGTAAGAAAGACGATTTGTTGAAAAATGAACAAGCGTTAAAAAATCAAATAAAAGCTACAGTTGTCAAAGATTTAGCTTCTTCTATCGCAACTAAATTGTTGGGTGAAGATACTAAAATTGACAGCGTTGATTTTGAACCTGTGAACAGAGTAATGGAATAGTAGAACAATGCAAGAATTTTTATCAATATTAAAATATTTAGCAACATCAAATACCATAAATTTTATCATTATGGTTACATTGTTGGCTATAATCGTCAAAAAGATGAATCTAGGTGCGTCGTTAGAAAAATCTATTGAGGTTGTTAAAGCTACTATTTCAAAATCAGATGAAGAAAAATCAGGTGCGCAGAAGAAACTTGATAGCGCAAAAGGTTTGATAGAAAAACTTCCTCAAGACATTAAAAACTTGGAACAAACATCAAAAGAAAAAGTTGAAGTTTTTAAAGATAAAATTGATGAAAATGCTCAAAAAGCTATTTTTAATATTGAAAAAAATATTGATAAAGTTGTTTCTATTGAGGAAAAGAAAATTTCAAATCTTTTGACAGAAAAAACTTCATTAGCGTCTATTGAGCTTGCAAAACAACATATTGAAAAAATGTTGGAACAAAACCCTGAGTTACACAACAAATTTATACAAAATAGTATAGATGAACTTGATAAGGTGAAAATATAATGGCAAAAACACTTATCTCAGCAATTTCAAAAAATTATGCAACTGCGCTGATGGATGTGGCGTCAGAGGACAATTCTTATGATAAATTTGAAATCCAATTAGGCGAAATTTATGATGTACTTTGTTCGTCAAAAGATTTGCAGATTGTGATGACAAATTCTTCAATATCTACAGAGAAGAAAATTCAGATTTTGTCAGAAATTTTTGGAGGAAAGATTGAGAAGAAGTTAATTAATTTTTTGAAGATTTTAGTCGAAAAAAATAGATTTAATGAATTTGCAGCCATAAAGAAATCTTTTTCCGATATGGTTCAAAAGCTTTCTAATAAAAAGACTGTAGAAATAACTTCGCCGATAAAATTGAATTTTGAAAATAAGACTAATGTTTTATTCAAACTAGAACACAAATTCAATTGTGAAATTTTACCGGTTTGGAAAGTTGATAAAAGTTTAATTGCAGGATTGACTTTTAAATATGATGATTGTGTCATAGATACGAGTCTCCGCGCTAAGTTAGAAAATTTAAGTAAGAATATAAATAGGTAAGGGGGCATTATGGTATTAATACAACCTGATGAAATCAGCTCAATTATAAAAGAGAAAATTGACAACTATGAACTCCAAACCGAAATCTCAAATACAGGTACTGTATTGGAAATCGGTGATGGTATTGCCAGAATTTACGGACTTCGCAATGTTATGGCAAATGAGTTGGTTCAATTTGAAGATGGACATAGTACATTAGGTATTGCAATGAACCTTGATGAAGACAATGTAGGTGTTGTAATCTTGGGTGAATATACAAATATTAAAGAGGGTACTGTTGTAAAAACTACAGGTAGAATCGCATCTGTTCCTGTAGGTGACGGCTTAATCGGTAGAATTGTTGACCCTACTGGTAAACCACTTGATGGTAAAGGTGAATATAATTATTCAAAAACAAGACCAATCGAAAGAGTAGCGCCAGGGATTGTAACAAGAAAGTCTGTTCATGAACCATTACAAACAGGTTTGACAGCGATTGATGCGTTGACTCCAATCGGTCGTGGGCAAAGAGAACTTATCATTGGTGACAGACAAACCGGTAAAACAGCTATTGCAATTGATACAATTATCAACCAAAAAGGCAAAGATGTAATTTGTATTTATGTAGCAATTGGTCAAAAGGCTTCAACAGTAGCTCAATTAGCTAAAACATTAGAAGAACACGGAGCTATGGAATATTCAATTATAGTTTCGTCAACTGCTAATGAATCAGCACCGTTGCAATATATTGCACCGTTTGCAGGTGTTACTATCGGTGAAGAATTTATGGAACAAGGCAAATCTGTTTTGATTATTTATGATGATTTGTCTAAACATGCTCAGGCATATCGTGCGATGAGTTTGCTACTTAAAAGACCACCAGGACGTGAAGCATACCCAGGTGATGTATTCTACTTGCACTCAAGACTTCTTGAACGTGCAGTAAAATTGAATGACGAACTGGGTGGTGGAAGTATTACAGCATTGCCTATCATTGAAACTCAAGCGGGTGATGTTTCAGCATATATTCCAACAAACGTAATTTCAATTACAGACGGTCAAATTTTCTTGGAATCAAATGCCTTTAATGCAGGTATCAGACCGGCAATCAATGCAGGTATTTCTGTATCTCGTGTTGGTGGTGCTGCTCAAACAAAGGCTATTAAACAAGTTGCAGGTAAATTGCGTTTGGATTTGGCTCAATATAGAGAACTTGAAGCGTTTGCTCAATTTGCATCTGATTTGGATGCATCTACTAAAAAGCAATTGCTACGAGGTCAAAAATTGACAGAAGTATTGAAACAGCCTCAATACAATCCTTTAAGCGTAGCAGAACAAGTTTCTATCTTGTTTGCGGCTAACGAAGGGCTTTTGGATGATGTTGAAAATGTAAATATTTCAAGATTCAAAAAAGAATGGTTTGTATATTTCAATGCAAACTTTACCGAATTGGTTGAAAGATTAAATTCAGGTTCAGCATTGTCAGATGATGATAAGAAGACATTGGCAGATGGACTTGCTAAATTCAAAAGCACATTCTAGGTATAAAATATAGTATCAGGTATAAATCAATGGCAAATTTAAAAGATATCAAAAACAGAATACAAAGTGTGGAAAGTACGAAAAAAATCACTCGTGCAATGAAGATGGTAGCAGCAGCTAAAGTTAAAAAATCTGAAACTGCTGTCAAAACTTCTCGTCCTTACACAAAAGAACTTGTTTCTATGTTTCAAAAGTTGCTAAATTCAGTAACAGAATTTAGTGCTGATAGTTTGAAGATTAAATCTGCCATTGATGATTATCCTGCACTATTACAATCTCGTGATGTGAAAAGTGTTGGTATGCTTGTTATTACATCTAATAAAGGCTTAGCTGGTGCTTATAATGCTAACGTTGTTCGTGATACGTTGAGAAGAATCAAAGCTTACCAAGAGCAAGGTGTAGAAATTTCTTTGTTCATTGCAGGTCAAAAAGGTATTTCCGGACTTCGAAAAAAAGCAAAAGACCTTGGTGTTCCTGTTGTGAAAAAATATTTCTCCGCTGTAGATGCTCCGTCTCCGATTGAGGCAAGAGATATAGCAGAAGATATGGCAGAGTTTTTTGTATCTAAAAAAATTGATAAAATTGAGATTGTTACAACTAGATTCAAAAATATGATGAGTTATTTTGTGGAAGATTGGCAAGTTTTGCCTGTTGTAGGTATTTCAGATGTTCATGAAAGAATTACAGACAGTGTTTTAGACCCACTTATGGAATTTATTCCGGATAAACATCATATTTTACAAAAAATTGTTCCTATGTATATGACAAATATTTTTTATCAAGCATTGTTGGAAGCTCAAGCAAGTGAACTTGCCTCTCGTATGACATCTATGTCAGCAGCTACAACTAATGCCGAAAAAATGATTAAGGAATTGTCAGTTGAATATAATAAAACAAGGCAATTTGCGATTACTCAAGAGATTATTGAAGTTGTCAATGGTGCAAATTCGCTGGGATAGAATAGGGAGATTATTCGTTGGAAGAAAGGTTTTTATTAGGTCAAAATTCGTACAAAATTTTTATACTTAATTTTGTACCTCTATTAATATTATGTTCTATTTTGGCATTAATTATGTTAAGTTCGTATCCTCTTAGTTCTGTTGTAACTTCCTGTTTTTTTCCTGTTGTTTTATATATTATAGCTATAGTTAGGGCAGTGTTTTTATTATTAAATAATAATAGAAGTCTTGTATTTGGTGAAAATTCTGTAAAATTGCTAAATAAAAAGTCAAAAATAATTGAAGAGTATAACTATAATGATATTGAACAAGTAACCGAAAATAATGCAGGTAAATATATTATAAAATATAAGAGAGAATGCAGTTTGGTTCAAAAAGAGTTGACTCTTAGTTCAGGTGTAGCTGTTTCTAGTGTTTTGTGTATAAAAGTTGGAGCTATGTTCACTAAGTATTTGGGTAATAAATTTAAAACTTATTATCAAAAAGCTATAGATGAATATATGGAAACGTATGAAGTTGCAAGTGTTGATGTTGATACGGATGTGAAATCTGCTAAGATTTCGACATTTTGGGCTATCGTTAATACTATAATTGCAGTCATACTTACAGTATGGTTTCTACCATCTTTTCTTTATACTTTTTTATTTGTGATATTCGGTACGTAGTATAAAGTATGTTTGACCTTTGTTTAAGTATATGGTCATCCTGATGAAAGAATATATCGCCAAATAACTTACTTAATCCTAAATAACTCATCAAGTGTGATATCAAGTGCTTTAGCTATGTTTGCTACAACTAAAATTGTTGGACAAACTTTTGCATTTTCTATTCTATATAGGTGTTGTGGGGTAATATCTGCTTGCTCAGCCAAATATTCTTGTGAAAGTTGCTTTTTCGCACGTTGTATGCGTATGTTTTCTGCTAATTTCTTCAATAATTCTTCTTTTTCAAACATTTATTAATTCTACCTTGTTTGACAAAGAAATATCACAACATATAATTTATATTATGAACATATATGTTCATAATATAAACATAAAATTAGGGGGTAGAATGGAAAAGAATAAATTTAAGAGATTTGGTTTTACGCTTGCGGAGGTTTTAATCACTCTTGGTATTATTGGTGTTGTAGCGGCAATGACAATTCCGAATTTAGTTGCACATAATCAGCAAAAACAGACAGTTGTAAAATTACAAAAGGCTATTTCTGTCATGAATCAGGCTTATCGCTTAGCTTATGATGATGTTGGTGAGGTTACGGCAGATGAGGCACGCGCGATAGGTGCACAAGGCTATTTTGATAAGTTTTGGGCTCCTTACCTAAAGACTTCCTCTTTCTGCACGCAAACAGGTTGTGGATATGATATGAAAGGTGTTGCTGTTAATGGACAACCTTGGAAAATGGCAAATGGAGCGTGGTATACTATTCTATTAAATTCAGATGAAACTAGAATTGGATTCTTTACTATGGATAATTTTTTCTATTTGGTATTATGCGCAACAGGTGCTTCTAAAGAAACTGAAGTTACTTCTGCAAATATTCTAGTCGATATCAATAGTACTGCTAAACCTAACATTTTAGGACGAGATATTTTTGTTTTAGAAAGAAAAATAGATGGTGAAAAAGGGGGAGTTGTTGTGCCTGCTTGTTCTACTCGTTCTGATAATTCTATAAACGCGGATTGTTCTAAGTCTGGTTCTGGTGGTTGTTGTGCTGAGAAAATAAAGCGTGCAGGTTGGGTTATTGATGGCAGTTATCCGTGGAAATAGTAACACCCCATCCAAAGAGACAATGCAAAAAGGTCTATGTCATTATGAAAGGATTAAAAATCAAGTTGCGTAGCAACGTAGATTTTATCCTTGTCATGCTGAACTTGTTTCAGCATCTCAAATTTAACATATTAGTCTTATGCATAATTTGTAAATCCTCAGCACTGTTAGCTTAAATAAAATGCTTTTGTTGAGCTTTCATAAATGCGATATTTGTAGATGTCGGAGTTGCTTCAGGTGCTAGATTCTTGGCATTGTTTTTTGCTTCTCTGCGGTTTGTCAAATAAATATTCAATCTAGGAATACCGCAGCCCAATACCAAACCAGAATATGCATAACCTACGATTTGTGCAATGTTTAGAGCTCTTATTTTCTTTTTAGTTGCTTTATCTGCAAGTTTTAACATTTCATTGAAATTCAGTGCTTTACCGTCTTTGAAGGCTTTTTTGCCAAGTGATGCGTGTAATACTTCATCTCTGGTTTTTAGTACAGAGTTTGTAATCCACTTCATAATACCTTCACCATCTTTTTTGATTAGGGATTTGTCAAATGCTTGAGCTACAAGTTTTTGAACAAAATTACCTAATATTAACCAGTTTGCAAATCCTAAAGTATCTTTGATTGCAGATTCGCTTAATTCATTATCGTTTCTTGCTGCCAAAAATCTTGACATAATAGTTACACCATAGATAAATTTGAATTGTTTAATAGATGGTGTGAATCCTTTGAATTGTAAGTCTTTTACTATGTTTTTAGGGTTGCCTATTGTCGCAAGTACGCCTGAACCGAACAACAATGCAGCTAACCCTTTTTTTATTTTGAATTTAGTAGAATTGTCTTCTTTACCGCCACCAACGAATCCACTCTTACCTGTTTTCTTTTTCGTTAGGTAAATGTTTAGAGGTTGAGCAGAAACTCCGATGGCTGACGCAATACCGATACCAATTAGTGAACGTTTAATGTTCATTGATTTCATTGCTTTTAGGAAAGCGTTACTTGCAATATCTGTAGAATTTTTGAATGCATCTTGAACTGTATCTTTTGAGAAAACTTTTCCTAATTTGTAAACGTTTTCTAAGATATAATCTACAGTATAACGAGAAGTGTGATTCTTTTCTCCCTGTTCTGCTATGATTCTGAAATTATTTTCAGAACCAAGTGCTGAAATAATTGTGTTTCTAGCGTTGTTCAAGCCTTCTTTAGAAATCTTTTTAGATGCACCGTTGATTTCTTTTTCCATAATATCAACAGTTTTTGCAATTGCTTCATCATCAAGCTTAATCCACTTGCTGTTTTCTGTTGGACTTAATGTTTCATAGCGTTTAAATGTTTCAGTTAAGTATTCTCTTATTGGATTTGCTTTAGAATCCCCTTGAGAGGCAGCTTTTAATTTCTCATTGAAAATTTTGCTGTGCAAATCAAGAGTTTCAGAGTCCGCAAAGATTTCATTGGCTTTTACATCATTGTTACCAAATTTGTATATTCCATTGATACCTGCAGCCAAAGCTAAACCAGCAAGCGTTCCGTATACCCCAACCATAGAGTGGTTTGCGGTACCCATACCTTCACGTCTTGCGGTTTCCATACCAGCATCTGTACCACGGCTAAAGTCTGTGATAGTTCTAGGTAAAACCATACAACCTAAATCTACGGCACAAGCACCCCAAGCTTGGTTTGTGTCAAGAAATCTTAGCGCTAAATTGCCAAATTCCGCAACTCCGCCAAAACCTGTGAAATTTGGGTTTGTAGTTGCTTTTGGTTGGTTGTTGTACTGTTTTCTTGTGAATCCTTTTAGTTTGGGATTTGTTTGAGTATTTAGTTGTTTAATGTGATTTTCTACTATCATAAGCTATTTATTTTCCATATTATCCGAAAAACGATTTGAATGTTTTTGAGTTATCTTTTATTAGGTTTTGTGTAAATGTTGTTGTTTGCGTTTTCGGTTGTACTTGTGCGTTTAGCGCACCTTCCTTTTGTAATTTTTCTTTCTTATTTGTTTGTGTTCTTGTGTATAGAGGGATAAATATACCAAGAGATAATAAAGAGAATGCTAAGTTTCCTAATTGACACCAAGCTCTAAGGTTTTTAGCCTTTGTTCTCATTGCTTCGTCTGCAATTGCTCCAAGTTCATCGGTTGATTTCATTTTTGTATGTTTAGCCCAATTCCAGAATTTTTTAATGATATTGTCATTAGGGTCAGCATCTTTTAATCTGTTAATTAATTTAATTCCATCTTTATTATGTTTTTCAAGAGTTGTTGCAATTGCTTTTGCTGCATAATCTCCCAAGAAATAGAAACTTGAGAATGTTGCAATATCTCTGATAGTATTTTCTTTTAATTCGTTTGAATCTTCAGCTGCAGCAAGTCTGCTTGAGAATGTAGCTGCGGAAATAACTCTTGCTTGGTCCATTGTAGGGAAGATGTTTTTGAATTGGAACATCTTTAAGCTTGGTTTATCCATTAACATAGATAACCCTGTAACTGCCCACATTAATGGAACAGCAAGGAATTTTTGTGCTGTTAATTTTTTCTTTTCGTCAGGTGTAAGAACTCTTTCTTTATCGTCATTGTAAATAGGAGCACCTTTTTTACCTGACATTTTGTGAGTAATCCATCTGTTGATAGGTTGAGCTGCGATAGCAAGCGGAATGATGATTCCTAAGCCTGCCAAACTCTTAGCATTTACAAGTTTTTTAGCTTTTGAGAAATATTTTGCAAGTTCTTCGGTTTCGTTTGTTGCAGCATGTTCAACACCGTTTGGTAAATCTTTTATTAAACCTTCTTTGCAAGCTCCGTGTAGAACATCTTCGGCACTTTGACATAAATGACTCAATGTGCTAGAGAAGAAACCTTTGTCGCCTGAGAATTTAATATTTTCAGCTATGCCGCTTTTGCTAACCATATAGTTATAAATTTTTGTAGCATAACCTTTTTCAGGTTTATCACTTACAATATTTTGTGCCATTTTTCTCAAGTGAGAATTGAATTCTTTATCGTTTTCAAAAATTTCGCTGAATTTCTTTAAGCCACCCTTACCGATATCTCCATCAACACCTTCAATGTCAGTAAACATTGTTTTTAATGTTGAGTAAATTCGGTCTTCTTTAGAGTTACCTTTTGCTTTTGCAAAGTATGTTTGAACTTGATTTATAGTATCTCCGTTAGCCCAAGATTTAGTTAAATTAGATGCTTTAAATGACCCCATAACAGGTCTGTTTAGCAATTTTGCAACCCCCATAACAATAAAGCTTGGGATTATACAGTTGATTACAAGTCCAGAGCCTTCACGTCTAAGCGCTTCGAAACCGCCAATAAAGTTTAATTTACGTTCAGAGGTTTCATTTCCATTTTCATCTTTTTTCTTAGATCCTATAAAGGTTTCAAAAAATGTTCGTGGAATGATTGCTGTAGATAAATCTAATACGGCAACATTGACCATAGGGCTTTCTTCACACCTTTGAATACCTCTTAGTGCCAAATTTCCAAGTCCAGTGAAACTTTGGTTATCCCTTTTGGTCATTCCAACCTTGTCGTACGGGGCTATTCTTTTATTATTTACACTACCTAATTCAACTTTATTTAACATAATTTATTTTACTACTTACTGCCGAATGTTCTTTCATTATAACCAAGACACATGTTTATGAAAAGCCGTGAATTTTAAAAATTGCGCGCTTGAGGTCAAATGTAAAATTAATGTAAAGATGACTTTTTGCATATTTTTCTAAAAATAGGGTAATTTTAAATAAATTTTTGGTAAAAATGTAAAAAATACCCTAACAAAATGAAAAATTAGATGAATTTTTAGTGAAATTTGAATGAAAATTTATTGTAAATTTTTGTTAAGTTTTAGTATTAATAAGCTAATTTCCTTCATAATCATTAAAGTGTATTGAAAAAATAAGCATGAGTTTCTTATTTTAAACAATTAAAATACATATTTTAAAGTATATCTTTGCCGATATTTTATTATAAGATATATTAGTGTAGGAAAGTTAAATTCGAGAAATGATAAATATGCAAGAGAGAAATAATAGAAATAGACGTTCAAGTAGTATGAAAAATGCAAGAAAAACAAGAAAGTATTCTAACGGTTCTGCGGATAATCCGTTTGAAAATTACGCAAATGGCAGAAAACAATCACAGTCAACATTTACTAAAATTCTGACTTTGATGGTGATTGTCTTTTTAACAGCAATATTTGCAATTTTACTATTCGCAAATAATCAGGAAATACTAAGTAAAAGTTTGGGCGAACATTCGTTATTATCAAGTATATTGTCAAAATTGTCATTGGGTAACAGCTCAAAAGAAAAACCTGAATTTGCTCTTCCATTTGGACCAAGACGCCAAAATATTTTATTACTCGGTGTAGATTCAAATGGTGCTGATTCTGATTTATGGGTTGGTACAAGAACTGATACGATGATTTTGTTAAATATTGACCCTAGAACAAAAACAGTTAATGCTATTTCTATTCCTCGTGATAGCAAGGTTTATCTTCCTAAAGGTATGGGAATTCAAAAAATCAATGCCGCTCACGCTATTGGTGGAGTTGAGATGACAATAAAAACTGTTGAAGATACTTTAGGAATCCATATTGATAAATATATTATGTTCCATGATGAAGGTGTTAGAGCAATTGTTCAAGCTCTGGGCGGAGTTGATATTTATGTGGAAAAGAATATGCATTATAACGATAATGCCGGTCATTTGCATATCAATTTTACAAAAGGTAAACATCATTTGACAGAAAAAGATGTAGTTGAATATTTGAGATTCAGACACGATGCATTGGGGGATATTGGTAGAACTCAAAGACAGCAATGGTTCTTGAGAGGTCTGTTAGCTGATTTGCAAAAACCTGAAACTATTGTTAAAATTCCTCAAATTGTTTCAGTTGCAAATAAATATGTGAAAACAGATATGTCAGCTTATGAAATGGGGCAATATGCGGCGCTAGCAAAAGGCTTTGATATGGATAATATTGAAATAGCAATGCTTCCGGGTGCTCCAAATAAACATGGTTATACAAGTTATTGGATTTTAGACCCTGAAAAAACTCAAAAGATTGTTGACCGTTTAATATACAGACAAAAGCCTGATGGTATGAAAGAGTCATATACTGCAAGTATTATGAGTTCTCCTGATGATAAATCTGAGGCTGTAGAGCTTAAATCAGCCTTAGAAAAGGCAGGTATTGATGTTAGATGTTCAGGTACTTTAAAATCTGCTCACTCACAATTTATTGCTCATTCAAATTATGTGACAATTGATTATTATGCAAATTTGAAAAAACAAGTTCCTGAAGTTAAATCAAGACAATTTGTATATGACCCTGCTACATTTATGTGTGCGGATACCGATTTTACAATTGTTGTTGGTAAAGATAATAAATAAGAGGGTTTTAAATTATGGTAATGAATGCTATCCAAAAGAGAAAAAGTGTTAGAAAATATTCAGAGAAACCAATTCCTGATGATGTTTTACATAATGTTCTTGAGGCTGGCAGGTTGGCTCCCTCTTGGGTAAATGTTCAGCCATGGAAGTTTATTGCCGTTAAATCACAGGATATTAAAGATATTTTATGTGAGGCATCTGGTGGTCAGCCTCAGGTTAAAAACGCTCCTGTAGTAATTTGTGCAGTTGCCGATTTAGACGATTGGAGCAGAACAAAATTTGGTAAAATTTTGGCTGAAAAAGGCGTTGATGAGGCTACAATTGATGCATATTTATCTTCACCGACTTTAAATCCGTCAAATCTTGGAGATTTTGAAGTTTTGATGCGCAGTGTAGAACAAGTTACTTATGCAGTGGCTTATATGACATTGGCAGCCTCTGAGCAAGGTTTGGGTGCTTGTGTAGTTGGTGCTATTGCAAATGAATTAACAAAGAAAGATGAAGTTTTAAGTAAAAAAGTGAAGTCTGCATTAGGTCTAAATTCTAAACAAATTTTGGTTGATATGATTACTCTTGGTTATGAAGAAAAGCCAATCGAAACCAAAAAATACAGAAAAGCTTTTGATGAAGTAGTTATGTTTAAATAAGGAGAATATATGACAAATCCAAGTTTGGGCGGAAACGGACACGAAT
>ERZ1023701.379-NODE-379-length-14385-cov-117.574110_pt1 | contig 14385 bp, 8 predicted proteins | sample MGYA00380350_ERZ1023701 | MGnify/ENA primary metagenome ERZ1023701 (study PRJEB33179, sample SAMN07449025) | human gut metagenome | biome: Human-gut; feature: Human associated habitat; material: Faeces | host: Homo sapiens | place: India:Kasaragod | collected... | reverse complement strand
TGATGTGAAAGGTCGCAAGTACATAGGTGCTGGTACCAAGTATTACTTCGAGGACTTAGGTATTCGAAATGCCGTGCTTGATTTCCGACAGATAGAATACACTCATATTATGGAGAATGTTATCTATAACGAGCTTCGCAAACAAGGCTATGGTGTGGATGTCGGTGTAGTGGAGAGCTTCAAGCGGGATGAGAATGGCAAGCTGCAGCGTAGGAATCTTGAGATAGATTTCGTGGTGAACCGTCATGATGAACGCCTCTATATCCAGTCGGCTTATGCCTTGCCTGATAAGGAGAAGGAAGATCAGGAGCAGGCTTCTTTATTGAATGTAAACGATGGATTCCGCAAACTGATTATCGTAGGGGATAGGTACCGTTCGGGTTATAATGAAGAAGGCATTCTGATGATGAGTCTCTCCGATTTTCTTTTGGGGAAAGAAAATAAGGGATAGATTGTCTTGAAGAAATATCAAGAGCGGAAGAACAACTGGGGTTAACAGAGTTAACAGTTAACAGTTGTTTTTCCGCTCTTTCTTTTGTTTCTGAGTATTTTGTTTATAGGCTTCTATTTTTTCCTTAATATCAAAAATGTGCAAGTTTGCCACTTTTTGATATGAAAAATGTGCAAGTTTGCCGAAAAATCATATTAATGGGAATTTTCAACTATCGCCTTTAACTCTTCCAGGTTATCCGCTACTTCTATCACATCTCGCCAATCGCCGCGAATCATGCTTTTCTCTGCCATGTCATCCAACAGGGCGATGGTGGAGTTCCAGAAGCCTTTCATGTTGTAGAGAATCACCATCTTGTGATGGTAGCCGATGGTGTGGGAGGCAGCGATGGTGAAGATTTCATCCAGGGTGCCGATGCCGCCAGGAAGGGCTACGAAGATGTCGCTCTGGGCAAGCATCAGGTCCTTGCGGTCGCTGAGATTATCACACGGAATCTCGATGTCGAGGTCTGGGAAGGTTCTGCCACCTCGCTCTACAAGCGTAGGAACCACACCGATGGTTCTGCCGCCATTCGCCTTTACTGCCTTGCCGATGCAATCCATCAGACCAGAGTTGCAGCCGCCGAAAACCAGGTCGTGGCCGTTCTCTGCCATCCACTTTCCCATCTCTTCAGTCAACGTGAAGAAGTCGGGGTCGATATTCTTATTTGCTGAACAAAAAACTGCTATTTTCATGTCTTATTTTTCTATTTGATGATGTCTTATCTGTTGTTTATGAATGTTTTATCCGTTATTTATAAATGTTTTAGGCAAAGGTACGCAAAAATATCGAGATTATTGGGCTCTTTTTGAGGATAATTTCTTAATTTTGCAAACAATAACTAATCTTATAAACAGGAAGAAAGATTTCTAACAAAACAAGACAAGAGAATGAAAAGGATTATCACATATAGTATCATCGTATTGTTGCAGGCGTCGGTGGCGCTTGCACAGACCTCTGTGTCGCTTGTAAAAAACTCTCCGAAGCCGAAGCTTCAGAAGCGGGAGAAGTATGAATGGCAGGGAGAGATTCCTACCTATGTAGAAACGCTGAAGAAGGAACTGACCTATCCGATGGCTTGGGGAAACAGTCCTATCAGAAACTTCAAGAAGTGGAAGAAGGCGGCAAGGGCGAAGGTATTAGAATGTATGATGACGCCTCCGAAGGCAGCTGCGGCTTGGAATATGGAAGTATTGGGCGAGGAACAGAGAGACGGATATAAGGCGCAGAAAATCGCCTTTAATATCAACGCCTATTCCCGAATTACGGCTTATCTCCTGATTCCGGATGGCAAGGGCCCATTCCCAACAGTCAATGCGCTTCATGATCATGGCGCCCATCTCTTTATCGGAAAGGAGAAGATGATTCGTCCTTTCTTTACTCTGGAAGAACAAGATTCCCCTACGAAGCAGGCGCTCTGTCAGGAGATTCTGGACGATGCAGATGCGTGGGCAAGGCAGCTTTATGATAATCAGTACGTGGGCGATTATCTGGCGAAACATGGCTACGTAGTCTTTTCGGCAGATGCTCCGATGTGGGGAGAACGAGGCCGAAAGGAGGGCGTGGATAGAAACAAATACGATCTCATCGCCGGCAACATGATGATGCTGGGTAGAGACCTCTCTGCCTTCATGACTTACGATGATATTTCCAGCACCGAGTTTCTGGCTTCGCTGCCGATGGTAGATGCGAAGCGTATCGGGTGCGTGGGGTGTTCGATGGGAGCCTATCGCTCGTGGATGCTCTCTGCATTATCGGATAGAATCAAGGCGGGTGCTTCTATCTGCTGGATGATTACTACGGACGCTCAGCTTACCCGGAGATTCGGAAGAAAGGAGAATGGCGGTTTTGCGAATTGCATCCCCGGTCTTCGCCAATATCTCGACTATCCTCACATCGCCTCCCTCGCCTGTCCGAAACCGATGCTCTTCATCAATGGCACAAAAGACAAGCTCTTTCCCGTACCTGGTGTAAAAGATGCTTTCGTCGAAATGCACAAGGTTTGGAAGAGTCAGGGAGCAGATAATCTGCTGGATACGGAGCTTTGGGACATCCCTCATTCCTGCGGTTTGAAGGCACAGGAGAAAATGCTGGAGTTTCTGGACAAGAATCTGAAATAGGGGTTAACAGTGTTAACAGTTAACAGCTGTTTTTCTGTACCTTCTTCTCTTAAATATTAAAAGTCTACTGCAACCAAGTTTTAAATCATTACCTTACGGAACATAATTTAGGTTAGCTCAATGATGCAGCAAACTTGCCACTTCTTCTGGCAATATCACCTTGCAAGGCTGAGGACCAGGTAGGGGCTTTTCTCTTAGGAAAAGGAGGTATATTACATTCTTTCCCTGGGCAAATGGGGCGAGAGCCACCTTTCTCTTCAGCTTTTCCAAGAGTCGGTCGGCATAATCAGGGGCTGTCCATTTACATTCTCCTACAAGTATTGTGTTCTTGTCAAAGAGGTCTTCTGCAACAACATCAAATTCAAGTTCCTCGTTGCCGACAGGGGTTTTCTTGCCTTCTTCAAAGATGGGAACCTTGCCCCACCAGCGTGAGGCTTCACCCCATGTGTGACCTTCTATGTCGCTACCACAGACAGCCAACTGGCACAGTCTTTCCCAAACCTCGGCAACATGACCGTTGAAACCGTCATTGATGAATTTCTTTGCAATGTTGCCACGTCCCAAGGCAATCATAGACTTGTTTGGTTCGATGAATCTGTAGTAGAAAGCCATGAATGGGTCATCTATCCGATAAAGAATCTTCTTTGTCTTCTGCGGATTTTCGCCAAATGGTACTTCCTTTCTGAGGAAAGCCATTTCAGTCAGAATTTTTATCGGTTTGGCAAGCTCTGCCGTAGTCTTGCCAAGAGCATCAGAAATGCTGGAATACTTCTGCTTTCCACTACCCACCGCAAGCATGATTGACGAATAGGGTGCGATATCTGATACCTCATCCATAAACAGACGGGCAGGCTCGTCATAGAGATTTCCCATTTCGTCTAATATCAGTTCTTGAATGGCTTCGTCCAAAGAGCAGAATCTTTCTCGTTGACTCCAGTACTGAGGCACTCCACCCCATATAGAGTACTCTTCTACAAGTTCCTTGGCTGAGGTGTTGATGATTTCTTGCCACCAAGGCAACTTGACAGGACGTAGGATGAAAATACGGTCGGCTCTGCCATAAAGAGGTTCTGAACCTTGTAAGAGACCGTGCATCATTCTCTGTGAAGAGCCGCAGATGATGATGTTGCAGCGCAATTCATTTACTCCGGTAATACGCCTATCGAGGATTCGTTGTAGAGTAGAAGGTAATGCTGGATCTTTCTGAACTAGATATGGGAACTCGTCCAAGACAAGTGTTGCGTTTTCCTTGCAACGGTAGTTGAAAGCCATGATGATGTCTTCCCAGGAAGAATACACAGGGCTGTCGAAGCCCGGATATTCCGTGCCTATGGTGCGTGCCAACAGACTTAGCTGGGTAGTTTTCTCGCTTAGGTTGGCTTCAAAGTAAATGTCTCCATCTTTCAACACTCTTCTGATGAGAGTTGATTTTCCAAGTCTCCTTCGTCCGTATATCACAATGAAGCTTGAAGCTTTAGACTCCAAAGCTGTCTGTAAAACAGCTTGTTCCCTGATTCTATCTACGAATTTCATAATTAGTGATTTTAGAATTACTAACTGCGAAATTACTAAAAAATAATGAAGAGATTATACTTTGTTACATATTTATATGGAAAATTAGGTATATTTAATAATTGCTGCAAGCTGATAGCTCTTTAATATTGTTTGAAGACAGCAAAAGAATGTCTGTCAACATTTATAATAAAAAGAGCGGAAGAACAGCTGAGGTTAACAGAGTTAACAGTTAACAGCTGATTTTCCGCTCTTTCTTCTATAAATTTGTAAAGTCTACTACGCTAAGCCTTAAAAAATGGAGTTAGCATAGTGAACTTTTTGGGGTATGCTGAATGTATTTTTACCATAACTCCTTAGGCGACAGGTCTTTATCCTTTCTACCCATCAGGTAGTAATCGGCAAGGAACTGGAGGTTTGCCTGCGTAATCTTCAAACCTTCTTCCTTTACATACTGGCTCGTAAAGATGTTTGCGTCAGGAATCAGGTTGTTTTCTATCAGTTTGCAGACAATTTCGTAAGGGAATGGGAGACCATTGCCGCTGATAATGCCAAAGCTGTCGGTCTCTGCACGCTCCTGTACATAGTATGGGTTCTCAGGCGATGCGATACAATGAGCCAGACCGAAACTGATGTTGATGCCTGTATATGGACTTCCGCTTAAGATGATGCCTTTCTCGTATTTCTGAGGGAATCGGATGTCCTTTGGTAACTCGAATTCAATCTCCTTGAGGAATTCCTTCAGCGTCTTCACATCTTCCAGGAAGATGAACTTGTCTTCATATCCCTTCGCCTTGAGCAGATTGTAGTCGTGAATCGCCTTCTCATGATCTGCCTTTTCATGTAGCTCTATAGCCTTCTTCCTGAACTCCTCATCCTCCCAGAGCTTGTGGGTAGGCATGTTCCTGCAAATCTTGCAGAGCCATTCGTAAGAAGTGAGCGCCAGAAGATTGTTTCTGCCGGCGATGGTCATTTCCATCTGCACAGAATAAGCGAGCGGTTCGGTGAGCCCCTGAGGCGAGTTTGCCATCTGCTGGAGGGTAAACTGCAGGCGCTTCTGGTTGCCCACGTTGAAATAGCAGCCATAATGGAACCACGCCAGGGTGTCGCGACGGTGAATCTCATCCAACTCCTTGTTCTTCTCGATTTCCTCTTCGGTCGTTTCAGTGTTGCCCTCTATCTCAGGCATTTCGCTGAGATAAGTCAGAAGACGCTCGTTTTCCGGAGCCGTTTCATATTCTCTGTCGAGAATGTTGTAGGCAAGTTTGGCAGCCAGTTCCAGGGTTCCGAAGAGGAAAGGAACGGCTTCCTGTACGAAACTGCTCTGCTGGTAATGGTGCCAGAGCAGGAACTTGACATCAGCGATGTTGATTTCCTCAGGGTCGTAAGCCGGATCATCTTCGTTGAGCGTACTCTTGATGAATTCGCTTTCTTTCTCATAGAAAGGAATGTAGGTGCCGTAGCGCTGCTTGCATTCTTCTGTGAAAGTCTTCCAGATGCCTGTGCCCGAAATCACATCTTCGAAATAACCGGCAATGCTGAGTGCCAGCTGCTTGGCTTCATCCATATTCTTGAAGTTATGGGTGTAGCACGCCTCGTCAAGAGCGTGGTATATTTCGTTGGCGAGTTCTGTATAATACAGATCTGTTTCGTCTGCTTTTTCGTATGGATGCAAAGCAATCCATTCTTGGGTGAAAATAACTTTTTTCATATATTTCAAGTTTTCTTGGTTATCTGTTTGTTGTAACTTTCATGCAAAGGTAATAAAATATTGCAGAAATCTGCAAGAAACTCACATTTTTTTCGTATCTTTGCACCCGAATTTAGGCAATCTTAATAAATGCGTGGGATTGCCGCAAGCGTTTCGGAAGGATTTTGCACCCTAATTCATGGCTGGGAGGGTGAATTCGGCCTTCCATTTTGATTATAATGAATTAAGGTTAAAAAGATTTGAAGACATTTGAAGAATTAGGCGTGAGCGAGGAGATTCGCCGTGCCATCGAAGAGCTTGGATTTGAGAATCCAATGCCAGTTCAGGAAGAAGTAATCCCATATTTGCTTGGTAATAAGAACGACGTGATTGCGTTGGCGCAGACCGGTACGGGTAAGACTGCATCTTACGGTATTCCGGTTATCCAGAAAACTGATGCCAAAAGCAAGCAGACACAGGCTATCATCCTTAGTCCTACACGTGAGCTCTGTCTCCAGATAGCAGACGATTTGAACAGTTTTGCCAAGTACATCGACGGTTTGCATATTGCCGCAGTTTATGGCGGTACCGACATCGGAAGCCAGATTCGCACCCTGAAGCATGGTGTGCAGATTATCGTGGCTACCCCTGGCCGTCTGCTCGATTTGATTAATCGTGGCGTGGCTCAGTTGGAGAACGTGAACAACGTGGTGCTTGATGAGGCTGACGAGATGCTGAACATGGGCTTCTCTGAGAGCATCAATGCCATCTTTGAGAACGTTCCGGAAGATAGAAACACTCTGCTCTTCTCGGCTACCATGAGCAAGGACATCGAGAAGATTGCCCTCAACTACCTGCACGACCACAAGGAAATCGTAGTGGGTTCGCGCAACGAGGGTGCTGAGCATGTAAACCACATCTACTATCTGGTAAATGCCAAGGACAAGTATCTCGCCCTGAAGCGCGTGGTGGATTTCTATCCACGCATCTTTGCAATTATCTTCTGCCGCACCAAGCTGGAGACTCAGGATATTGCAGATAAGCTCATCAAGGATGGTTATAATGCAGAGGCGCTGCACGGCGACTTGAGTCAGCAGCAGCGTGACCTCACTATGCAGAAGTTCCGCAACCATACCGTTCAGTTCCTGGTGGCTACCGATGTGGCTGCCCGTGGTCTGGACGTAGATGATCTGACTCACGTTATCAACTACGGTTTGCCTGATGATGTGGCAAGTTACACCCACCGAAGCGGCCGTACCGGTCGTGCCGGAAAGAAGGGAACATCCATCTCTATCATCCATACCAGAGAGAAGTTCAAGGTTCGCCAGATAGAGAAGCAGATTGGCAAGGACTTCGTGGATGGCGTATTGCCTACCCCTGAGGAAATTTGCAAGAAGCAGCTCTTCAAGACGATGGACGACATCATGAAGACCGATGTGGATGAGGATCAGATTGAACCATACATGGCAGAAATCAACCGCCAGTTTGAGTACATCGACAAGGAGGACATCATCAAGAAGATGGTGACCATCACCTTCGGTAAGTTCCTCGATTACTATAAGAACGCTCCTGAGATCATCAAGCCGGAAACCGGCAAGGGTTCCCGTAGCGGCGAAGGTCGTGGAAATCGTGGCGAAGGCCGTGGCAAGGTTTCCAATGGCCGCAGAAATCATGAGACAGAGGCTGGTTTCAAGCGCCTGTTCATCAACCTGGGTAAGGCTGATGGTTTCTATCCGGGCGAAATCATGCAGTATCTGAACAAGCATGTGAAGGGTCGCCAGGAGGTGGGTCACATCGACCTGCTGAGTAAGTTTGCCTACATCGAGGTGCCTGAGGAGGATGCGAAGCGCGTGATGAAGGCATTAAACGGTACTGAGTACAAGGGCAGAACCGTGAGATGTAACGATGCTGATGAGGAAGGTCATGGCAGAGCCGCCCGTGGCGGACGCAGCTCTGAGGGCAGAGGCGGCCGTTCTTCAGAAAGAGGCGGTCGTAGCTCGGAAGGTCGTGGTCGCAGAGGTTCTTCTGATGATGCAAGAGACTCTCGAGATTCTCGTGGAAAGGGAGGACGTGGAAGCCGTGGCGGCAGAAAGTCTCGCCCTCAGGAGGATACAGGCGATTGGCGCCAGTTCTTCCAGAACAACGACAACGTGAAGTTCAAGGGCGAGGAGCCAAACTTCGAGGAAGAAGGCTGGGCTCGTCGCAGACCTAAGAAGAAGTAGTTTAGGCAGCGATTTATAATAAGATGAAAGCCTGCATCAAAGGGATGATTTGATGCAATATCCATATTTTGCGGTAAAAATACAGCAATTTCTTTGGTAAATTGCGGTGTTTTTACCGCAATTTTTGTATATTTGCAGCCGTAAGCATCAAATTTATTGTATCTTTATACGCAATTTTAACCCTAAAAGATATTCTGTAATAAGTTAATGAAGAAAACTATTCTTATCGCTTGTCTGGGACTGGTAAGTCTGGGCTTGCAAGCACAGAGCGTTTCGCTCGCTGGTGAATGGAATGTGGAGTTGGGAAAGAGCGGTAGTGCTTTTGCCAAGAGTAAGCGTGCCTTCCAGGGTGAGGTGAAGCGTGCCATTCTTCCCGGTACCATCGATACGAACCATCTGGGATTCGCTCCGAAAGATACGATGGAAACAACGCATCTTACGAGACTCTATGCCTATAAAGGAGCTGCAAGATATTCCAGAACCATCAATATCCCGAAGGATTGGAAGAAGAAGCCGGTAGAACTCTTCCTGGAGCGTACCCGACCGACATGGGTGTATGTGGATGGAGAACTGGTGGATTCCTGCAACTTCATCTCTACTCCCCAGCGCTATCTTCTGCCAAAGAAGGTGAAGCCGGGCAAGCATCTCCTGGAAATCGTGGTGGATAATGGAAGAGGTGTGCCAGAGCAGGTTTACGGTTCCAGCCATGCTTACACGGAAGATACGCAGACCAACTGGAATGGAATTATCGGCGAGATACGCCTGGAAGTTAAGAGTGAAGAACGAAGAGTGAAGAAACAACGTTCGGCGTCCGAAGGGAAAGCCAATTCAAATGTATTGCCTGATTTCGCCAAGGATTTTCATATCAAGGGCGCTCACTTCTACGCCAATGGTCATAGGATATTCCTCCGTGGCAAGCACGATGCGGCTGTCTGGCCGCTGACGGGACATGTGGAGATGAGCGTGGAAGGCTGGATGAAGTATCTCGGAACCTGCAAGGAGTATGGAATCAATCATGTGCGCTTTCATTCCTGGTGCCCACCGGAGGCGGCTTTCGTGGCAGCGGACAGTCTGGGAATCTATCTTCAGCCGGAACTTCCTTTCTGGGGTTCTTTCGATAAGAAGGATGAAAGGCTGATGGCGTTCCTGCATCAGGAAGGCGAGAATATCCTCAGAGAATATGGTCATCATCCTTCTTTCAGAATGATGGCGCTGGGTAATGAACTCTGGGGCGACATCGACAAGATGAAGGAGTTTGTGGATGATTTCCGCAAGATTGCGCCCGATAAATACTATACCTTTGGAAGCAATTACTATCTCGGTTATCAGGGAATAAAAGAAGGAATGGATTACTTCACCACTTGCCGCATCGGAGGCGAGGGATGGGGCAAATACAATACCCATACCCGTGGTTCCTTCTCGTTTGCCGATGCCTACGATGGAGGAATGATCAATCATTTCCATCCTAATTCTACGATGAATTTTGATGAGGCTTGCGATAAGGCAGGAATCCCAATCATCTCTCACGAAACAGGCCAGTTTCAGACCTATCCTGATTATCGGGAAATGAAGAAATACACCGGAGTGCTTCATCCTTATAACTTTGAAGTGTTCCGCCGCAGGCTGGCTGCAGCCGGAATGCTCTCGCAGGCAGATGATTTCCACAAGGCTTCGGGCTTATGGAGCGTGAAACTCTATAAAGCCGATATAGAGATGGATTTGAGAACCCGGAATATGGCGGGCTTCCAACTGCTCGATATTCAGGATTATCCCGGTCAGGGAAGTGCTTTCGTAGGCATCCTCGATACGTTTATGGAGAGCAAGGGAATCACTACGCCCGAGGAATGGCGCCAGTGGTGCTCGCCTGTGGTTCCTCTGCTGGAAATGAAGAAGTTCTGCTTCGAGGATGGCGAGAAGATTCAGGCTAAGGTAAAGGTAGCCAACTATGGCGGCACTTCGCTTTACGGCAAGAAACTGATGTGGAAGATAGGCGATGCTGAAGGTGTGATGAATATCTTTACTTATGATGAGGGATTGATAGATGTAGGCATCTTGGATGAGGAAATATCTGCAGATAAACCAGCCAAACTGAATGTTTCGCTGAACATCGAAGGAACGGAGGCAAGAAACTCCTACGAACTTTGGGTTTATCCGAAGAAGGCGTTGGAAAAGAAGGGCATCATTATTGCCAGAGATTTGAACCAGGAAGTAGTGAAAGTCTTGGAAAAGGGCGGAAAGGTGCTTTGGATGCCTGATAGTTTGCCTTATACTGTTGGCGGACTCTTCCAGACGGATTACTGGAACTATCGCATGTTCAAGACCATCTGCGAGAACAACAAGAAGAAGGTTTCTCCAGGAACCCTGGGCATTCTGACGAATCCGGAACATCCGATATTCAAGGGATTCCCTACGGAGATGCACACCAACTGGCAATGGTTCCCGGTTATCAAGGAATCGCATCCGCTGGTGCTTGACAACTTCGCCAAGGATTATCGCCCGATTGTTCAGGTGATAGATAATATTGAGCGGAACCATAAACTTGGTTTGGTGATGGAATGGAAGGTGGGAGCCGGAAAGTTCCTCGTCTGCATGAGCGATTTGGAGAAGGCTGCCAAATACCCGGAAGGCAAGGCTTTCTATCAGAGTGTAATTGATTATATGCGCTCTGCCGATTTCAATCCATCTGCAGAAATAACGGTGGATGACTTGAAGAAGAAACTCGCAGAAGAGCCTAGAAAGATTACGATGAAGGAATTGAATAATATCTCGCAATATTAGTTGCGAACCTATAAGAAAAAGTAAGAGCGGAAAGCCAGAAGTTAACAGGTTAACAGTTAACAGCTGATTTTCCGCTCTTTTTATATCATCCTGAGACTAATCTTTAGCCCAGGATAAACCATTCTATCATCTCTGTTGATTCTGAGATAGAATTTACTTTGCATTAATCTCCTTCAAGAGGCGGTCTGCGTGTCCCCACTTATCCATCAGGTAGAGCACGTAGCGAATATCTACACCGATGCAGCGAGCCAGGCGCTTGTCGAAGTTGATGTCAGAACTGAGGCTGTCCCAGTTGCCATCGAAGGCAAGACCAATCAACTCACCCTTGCCGTTGAACATAGGGCTACCAGAATTACCACCGGTAATATCGTTATTGGTGAGGAAGCAGAGCTGCATCTTGCCCGTCGTCTTGTCCTGGTACTTGCCGAAATCCTTCTCAGAGAGGAGCTCGTGCATGATAGGCTCAGCGTAGTAATCGATTACCTTATCGCCCTGCTTCATCTTCTCAACGAGACTCTCGGCTGTGGTATAATAGCCTGATGGCTTGCCACCGAGGTCGAAACCGCCTACCTGACCGTAACTCAATCGCATGGTGAAGTTGGCGTCGCTGTAGTGAGGCATGTCCTCCTCCATACGGAGCTTGGCAGCACAGAGATACTTCTCCTGCTCGGCGATACTGTCGTTGATGCTGCCCATCTGAGCAGCGAAATCTGCAAATACATCGTTCAGATCCATACCGAAGCTTACGCCTGGATCCTTCTCATATCCCTTCTTGTTGAAATAGAGCTTGGCGCCCTTCTTCATGATGAGCGACTTCTCCCAGAGATAATCCACATACTTGGCGTAGTTGCCGCCAAACTCAGCGTCGATGGTCTTGTAGAACTTAGGCAACCACTTGGCATCTACGTGCTCCTTGTAGTTCTTCAAGAGGGTAGCGAGCACTTCCTTATCGAGCGCCATATCCCATTCTGCAGAGTTATCTTCAAACTCATGATACTGCTTCTTCTTGTTCTTCTCTGGACCCTTTACCTCCATGTTGGTCTGGAGCTTGATGGCACGGGTAGAGAACTCGATGTTGCTTCTTCTTGTGAAAGATTCAGCGAAGTTGGTCCAGGCGTATTTCACGTCTGCGCTCTCTTTGTAGAGCTTGGCGAGTTTGTCGAAATCTACCTTGTGGGCAAGATCGTTGGCTGCCTTGGCTGTATCCTGCCAAGCACGGAGACGGGTTTCGTACTCACGCTTCAGATTAACGATGCCGATAGAGTCGATACACTTGTTCATACCGATGGCATTCTTCCAGTAGTTGGAAGAGCTGGCGTATTTGCTGTCGTACTTGATGCGGACAGCCTCGTCGGCACGCATGTGCTTCTGCATCACCTCCTGCTTTACGCCACGAACCTGGGCACGAGGAGCATTCTCAGCATCGCGCATGGTCTGGATTCCGTAGCTTGAAAGATAGCGCTCTGTGCTGCCTGGGTAACCCATGGTCATTGCATAGTCGCCATCCTTGTAACCCTGGAGAGAAACCTGAGCCCAACGCTTAGGGTGATAAGGCACATTGTCCTTGCTGTAGGCAGCAGGACCATTGGTCTTAGGGGCGGCATAGATGCGGAATACAGAGAAGTCGCAGGTCTGGCGAGGCCACATCCAGTTGTCTGTATCGCCACCAAACTTACCCATAGACTTTGGTACGGTGAAAACCAGACGCAGGTCGGTGAAGTCGCGGTAAGTAGTAGCGTACCACTTGTTGCCCTCGTAGAAAGGCTGAACGGTGATATGGAGGGTAGAATCGTTCTTCTTCACCTCCTTAGTCATCTCATTCTCCAGAGAATCGATGAGTTCATCGCGCTTCTTGTTGTCGAGTTTCTCGTATCCGAGGCTCATCACCTTATCGGTTACATCCTTCTGTTCAACCATGAAGCTTACGAACATATTCTCGTTAGGCAATTCCTCTGCGTAAGATTTAGCAAAGAAACCGTTGAGCATATAGTCGTGCTCCACGGTAGAGTGGCTTCTGATAGCCTCGAAACCGCAATGGTGGTTGGTAAATACCAAACCGTCTGGAGAAACGACTACGCCCGAGCAATAGCCAGAGAAGTTAACCACAGCATTCTTCAAGGCATTCTCGCCGTTGTAGAGCTGGTCGTAAGTCATACTGAAGCCTTCGCGCTGCATCATCTCATATACAGCGTTAGGCAAGTTGTAAATCGTCCACATTCCCTCGTCAGCGTGAGCGGTGTTGATTCCGCAGAACGCCATGATAGAGGCGATAAGGACCGTTGCTTTTTTCTTCATTACTTGTTTTTGTTTTCTATTTTTATTATGATGTTATTTATTCTTTTTCACATACCATTCTTTCCAAGTCTTTGCCTGTTCTGTCATTCGATATTGCTGGCGTGGATGTCTTGGGGTGTTTGGGTATTTCCTTTCAATAGCTTTTTCTGAGAGGGCAGCGTTTAAATATAGTTCACTAAAACTTTTTCTGTCCTTTAGTCCGATTGCGCCCATAATTTCCGCAGATGTCATATATTCATCGTTAAAGGATAGAATAAGAGTCTCCACATGTTGACTGAACTTGTGGGGTACTTGTGGGGTACTTGAGGATAGCTTGCGGGGTACTTGTGGGGTACCTATTCTTGGCTGCTCTTTCCAATCATCAGTCGGCCGAATATGCAAGTATCTGTTTTTGAGAACCCAGCTATCTTTTAGGAGTAAGTTTCTGAAGAAACGAACAAGGTAGATAGGAGAGTACTCTATATCTTTATTGATATTGCGATAGTTGGCACGAACCAGGGCATTGCGGAAATACCAGGAGTGTTTGGCAAACATTTCGTTGTTCACTTCATATCCTAACGAACGGAGATATTGGATGGTGAAAATTGCCGTGGTTCGGGTGTTTCCCTCTCTGAAAGCGTGGATTTGCCAGATGCCTGAAATGAATTTGGCAATATGCTCAATCTTCTCATCATCCGTCAGACCTTTATATGAGAAGTTCTTCTCCTGCTCAATATCCCAATCCAAGGCTCTTCGCAAGTCTTCCCAATTCAGGTAGTTTACGGAATCTCCTTCGAGCACCCATTCTTTCTTGGAAATATCATACTGGCGGATTTCTCCTGCGTGCTTGAATACTCCCTCGAATATTCTTCGATGCAGGGAAACATATCCGTTGGTATTGAAGGCAAAGGTCTTGCTGGCGAGAATCTTCGCGATGTTGGCCGAAACCTTGTCTGCCTCTTCCTCGTCTTCATCCTTAGGTGTACGGACCGTCTTGCTCTGATAGTAAGAGTCAATCAGTTTTCTGGTTTCGTCCAGTGTGATTTCTCCTTCGATGTTTCGTTTAGCCACATCTATGAGATACGCCGACGGTTGCAGCCCATCTACAGCCTGCAATCCGATAGCCGTCTTCCAGTTCTCGGCACTTTCCTTCCGCGAAGGCTCTCCTTGTCGAAGATACTCATCGAAGGATGCGAACTCGTTGATATTATCTTTATTCATAGATGTAATGCTTGATATTTAACTTTGCAAAGTTACGACTATTTCCCGAATTTTCCAAGGCTTCGCTTGATTTTCTTC
>ERZ1023701.377-NODE-377-length-14435-cov-14.294437_pt1 | contig 14435 bp, 16 predicted proteins | sample MGYA00380350_ERZ1023701 | MGnify/ENA primary metagenome ERZ1023701 (study PRJEB33179, sample SAMN07449025) | human gut metagenome | biome: Human-gut; feature: Human associated habitat; material: Faeces | host: Homo sapiens | place: India:Kasaragod | collected... | reverse complement strand
ATCTCGCCGCGCTACCTTGCGAACATTGAGAACAAGGGGCAGCACCCAAGTTTACGGATCTGTGAGGGGCTAAGATTGAGAGGTCTTAGTCTACTCGACTACAGAACTGAATCAAAAGAGCTCGAAGGAGCTCTTTTTCCTTTTTTATAATAGTATCATTATGGTATAATAGAGACATTAAAATCGGGATTTGTGGAGAGATTTCCTGAACTTTCCTTATTTTACAGGCTTTTCAGCCCATTAAATAGTGAAATGATATGTATTTTCCCTTATTTTTGCCCTTATGCGGAATCCGCAAGGGAAATAAGGGGAATTTTTGTCGCATTGCATATCAATAATTGGTTCAGTGAACCAATTTTGATTTAAGCATTGCTCGCTACTTTATCAAGAAGTCTTGCGGAATCCCGTTTTGCTTTTCTTGTTGAGTGAGCGTAAATATTCATTGTGGTACTGACATCAGAGTGTCCTAACAGTTCCTGTACATCTTTCGGTGCAGCCCCATTGGAAAGCAGATTGCTGGTGTAGGTGTGACGTAACTGGTGGAAATGGAAATCTTCAAATCCTTCCAGTTTCTTTGACACTGATCTGCATACAATGCCGAGTGTACTCGGCAGTTCCAGGGAGCCATCCGGTCGCAGGCAGACAAAGGAGATTTCTTTGTAATCTGCCGGGACTTCCTGTGTACCGTCAAGATGATAGTATTCATAATAGACCCTGTTTTTCACATGCACTTCTTTGTAGTAATTGCGGTGATAGAGTTCGCCATACTGCATCCGGTTTTTGAGCTGCTCTTTTCTGGTAGCTTTCAGTATTTCAGTCAGAGTATCTCCAAAATCAACAATTCTTACTTTTTTCCGTTTCGTTGGTCCAATAATGTTTTTGTGTTTCATGCCGTCGTAGCGGATACTGCGTTTTATGGTCAGGCATTGTTCTTCAAGGTTAATGTCCTGCCATGTAAGACCACAGGTTTCCCCGATACGGAGTCCAGCATAATACGCAATCTGAATCGGCAGAATGGCAGGTGGGTTTTTCTTTTCCAGATACTTGATAAGTCGCTCATAATCCTCGTGTGAAATCGGCTGTGTGCTTTCTTCCACTTCATCATCAGAAAAGAGGTCAACTTCCTCTGCCTGTCGTTTCAGCTTGATATATTGCATCGGATTGAAACTGATTAACTGTTTTGGAAATACTGCAAAACGGAATGACTGCTGTAACACTGCGGAAAAAGAATGGATATAATCTTTGCTGTATCCTTTTCTTACTTTCCCATCTGGAAACTCACCACCAAATGTAAGCAGGTCGAGGAAACCCTGTAAATGTTCGGCAGTAACTGTTTTCAGCTTTCGGTCTGCAATCGGGTGTTTCTTGATACATCGGATTGCACCAAGATAATTTTCCACTGTACCGTTGCTGAGTGTCCCAGTTTTCAGTTCTTCTTCTGCCCACATGTCCAGAAGTTCCCCTACGGTAAGATTATCTGCCTTTGCAACAAACTTCTTATCTTCGTAGTCTTCCAGTGCCTTGCGGAGAAGCTTTTCCGTCTCACTTTTACTTTCGGTTCCGGCATATTCTTTCTGAACCATTTTTCCGCTTGCGTCCTCTACATAGAAGCGATAGTACCATTTCTTTCCTTTTTTTCTAACAGATCCTTTTGCCATAATCGTATGTCTCCTTTCGATATCAGACAATCGGAACTGTTGAAATGCTTCTTGCGTGTAGGCATCTTATGGACAAGTCCATAAGCCAATTCGCCGCTCGTCAAATCTGTAAACAGCCTGACTCGCTTGTGCTCATTGTATCATAACTCCGGTTGTCGTTCTATACCGAATCGGAATCCTCATACAAAACTTCTGATAAAAGATTTTCAAGCCTTTGTTCTGCCATTTCCGGTTTCTTGGAATAGAGCCTTACAATATCTGCCATGTCATTAAAGGCATTAACAGTATGGGTGATCTCCCGGAGAAACATAATCTCGTTATATTCATCATTCGATTCAAACCCCATTACTTTTGCAATATCAGCTTCATTCGTGTTGCCCTTGTAATTCTTGCAGGCAAACTGGAATGATTCCAGAAACAGGTTATATTGCTTTAACATCAACAGCAGTAAATCTTTTGAAAAAGCATCTTCCTTTTTATTAAGGTCGAGAGGTAACTGTTTGAGAATATCGCCCATTGCATCACGAATCTGTAATTCTTTCTTATCCGTAATATCGGTTTCGTATTCATCGGTTTCCCCTCTGAGCCATTCAATAGATACATGAAGTGCTTCCGAAAGACCTTCCAGCACCATCTTTTTGGTATTGTCAATCGAACCATTCTCATAACGCAGGATTGTGGAAGCGGTAACTCCCATCTTCTCTGCGACATAAGGCTGTGTCAGATTTAATTCCAGACGGCGCTGTTTTGCCCTGCTGCCGATCAGCTTGCGTAGTTCTTTATCTTTCATGCTGATGTGCCTCCTTTTTCGGTATGTCATTACTATACCACGCAACAAAATATATTGCAATATGCAATTTTAAGAAAAGCAGCAAAATTTCATAATGCTTGACAAAGCAATATAAACACGCTATACTGACAGCACAAATGAAATTGCATAATGCAATTCGAAAGGAGGTGGTCATATGACGCAAAGAAAGATTGCCTTATCTATTGAGGAAGCTGCTGATTATACGGGAATTGGCAGGAACACCCTGCGAAAGTTGGTAGAGTGGAAGAAACTTCCGGTATTGAAGGTTGGGAGAAAAGTCCTGATCAAAACGGATATGCTGGAACTTTTTATGGAAGCCAACGAGGGCAGGGACTTGAGGGATAAGGGAAATGTGAAAGCAGTCACAAGAAACGGTTCAACTTAAAAAAGCGGTTCCCGAAGAAACCGCCAAAGGTTCTATCAGACCGGAGTCATGATATACCTACACGCAAGCAGATTATACCATGTACTTCGTCTGACAGACAACAGGAAACTTATGTTTGGAAAAAAAGAAAGGACGATGATATTTATGGCAAGATCAACAAAGAGTTATGAGGAGCGTATGCTCCAGTTGGAAAAGAAAGAACAGGAAAGCCTTGAGAAAGCAAAACAGTATGCAGCACAGAAACGGGAACTGAAGAAACGTCAGAAAGATGTGGAAACCAAAAAACGGACACACAGGCTCTGCCAGATTGGCGGTGCAGTGGAATCGGTACTGGGTTCTGCGATTGAGGAAGATGATATCCCAAAGCTGATCGGCTTCTTAAAAAGGCAGGAAGCAAATGGGAAATTCTTCTCAAAGGCAATGCAGAAAGAGCCAGTTGCAAATACGGAGGAAGTGTAATGCCGGAGGGAGTGGAGTTTCCATTCCCTTCATTGCCTTTGAATGAAGGGCGCACTTATGGACAACCAGAGGTCGTCCTTATAAGTTTGCCACAAGTGGCAACCGGTCTGCGCTTACGCTTGCCGGGCTCGTTCCGTCGGCGGGGCTTTCAGCCAGACCTGCTCATGCCGCAGGAGGCACTCTTCGCCAGAGGGGCACATTCCATGCAGGCTGTTATGCACAGGGCACTCTTACGCAGAGGGTGCTCCGGCAGATACCATTTTCTTTTAGGAAAAACGTTACCTGCCGGAAATCAAAGCCGGATACGGCAGAATGGGGGAAACGGAGCATGGCGATTTTTCATTATACAGTAAAGATTGTTGGACGCAGCAAAGGAAAATCCATCATATCGGCGTCTGCTTATCTCAATGGCGATGTGATGAAAAATGAAGAAACAGGCAGGATCAGCTACTATACTTCAAAAAAAGAAGTCGTTTATACCAGCCTGCTGATGTGTGAAAATGCACCACAGGAATGGCAGAATGTACCTGCTGAAAATATCAGACGGTTCCAGAAATCTGTCCGATATAAAAGGGCAGATAACCAAAATGCTGCACTGGAAAAATTCAAACTTACTTTTCAGAAGCAGCGTTTATGGAATGAAGTCTTGAGGATAGAAAAAAGTTCAGATGCACAACTCGGCAGGTCATTTGAGTTCTCACTTCCGAAAGAATGGAGCCGACAGGAACAGATTGATTATACAACTGAATATATTCAAAAGACCTTTGTAGATAAGGGAATGTGTGCGGATTGGAGTATCCACGATAAAGGAGATGGTAATCCCCATGTGCATTTACTGGTGACGATGCGACCATTCAATTCAGACCACTCATGGGGTAACAAAGAAATCAAGGATTGGGAGTTTGTCAGAGATGAAAATGGAAATATCGTGGTGGATGAATCCCATCCGGACTGGTGGCAGGATAAAAAGGACCCTGACCGTCATGGAATCCGAATCCCCGTACTTGATGAAAATGGAGTCCAGAAAGTCGGGACAAGGAACCGCAAACAGTGGAAACGTGTATTAACCGATGCTACCGGGTGGAACAATCCGAAAAATTGTGAGCTATGGCGGAGCGAATGGGCAAACGTCTGTAATGCACATTTGAAAACGGAAAATCACATTGACCACCGTTCTTATGCAAGGCAGGGAAAATTAGAGATACCGACGATCCATGAGGGCGCAGATGCCAGAAAAATTGACGAGAAATTTCAAAACGGACAGACATCCTCTACTTCATGGAAAGTAGAGGAAAACCAGATCATAAAAAGACAAAATGCACTGCTGGATAAAATACAGATTTCTTTTGGAAAAGTATCCAGTGCATTAACACAATGGAAGGAGCGATTGCGTGACATTAGAAGAAAGCCGGGAAGTCATTCCCATGATGGAGACAATGATAAACCAGATCGAGGAACAGCAGAATATTATGGCAGAGATGGTACAGGAATTGCAGGAACGGGACAGGCAGCTCCTGTCTTTTCAGGAGCAGAACCAGAGTTTAAAAAGCTTAAACAGCGAATTATCCAGGCTGCTAAATCTTTTGCCAGATACAGAAGAACTGCTCTCACAGATCGAGCAACAGAAAACCAGAATCGAACAGTTGGAAAACGAGAATCAGCAATGGCAGGAATTAACGCAGAAGCTGAACAACGAGAACAGCTTATTGCAGAAACAGAACAGCGAATTGCTGACCTTAAACAGCAGATAGAGAAAGCGAGGGAGATCGATGAGCGAATGCAGAAACTTAGAGAACGTCGGGCAGGTGGAAGAACTTCTGCTGATGACCGAACAGATGCAGGACGAACTGGATCAGAAAGACCAGACAATCCAGGAACTAAACAGGCAGCTAAGCGAATCGCTGACCTTGAACGAGAAATTGAACAGCGAAAACAGAGCCGAGAATATCGAAGCATTGCGGACAAGATTAAGGCAAACAGAGGAACGATTGACCAGCGAGACAGACAGCAGGAAAAGAGCCGACGCAGAAGCCGTGGCATGGAAATTTAAGTATGAAAAAGCAGAGCAGGAAAAACTTTATGCACAGACACACCAAAAGACGGTAGAGGTAGCTGTTGAGAAAAAAGTGCCTTATGAGAAATGTGAAAAATGTGACCGTACTGCTTACCGGAAAGCAAAAGAAAAATGCGATAGCCGTAAAAGCCAGTTAGAAAAGAAATATAAAAATATGACGATTGGTTATGAAAGTATCTTGTTTCTACTGGCATGGTACAGCATAACAACAACACTGTTTACTGCGATTCTTTCGCCGGTTTTCCTTAACGACTGTATCGTCTTTTTCGGTGCGTTAGGAAAAGGAATGGGAAGTTTATTTCGGGAGTTTGTGACAGGTGCAGACTCTTTCGGACAGTTAAGCAGTGGAATACCTAACAGTATTCTTTCCGGGATTGTGTATTGGCTGATTGCCGGTACTGTCATGGCAATTTTATTCGTAATAACCGGGTGGCTGATAATCGGGATTGGTTATCAGGTAGGAAAAATCTACCGGAAATATTGTTGGGATATCATCAGTATCGTGGTAGCGATAACGAGTACAGCTGTTGTAATTTACTTTGGAGAATGGATTAAAAACGCTAATCCGATAAATCTTATTGTATTGCTATTACTGTCGCATATTATTTATATTGGAATCAGATGTTATGTGAAAGACTGGATGGAAGAACGAGGATATTATTAAAAGAGGGCAGGGAAATTTCATAATCTTCTTGTCCTTAGTAAGGGACTATTGATTGTTTATATAAAGAAAAAGTATATAAATAAATCTTGACAATTAGTACGAACTCGGACTATAATATAAAAGTCCGGATTCGTACTAATTTAAGGAGGAAAAAGATGAGAAAAGATAATAATATGATAATACAGTTGCAACGATATTATGCTTTATGGAAAGAATGTACAGCAATGTATGAGGAATGGTCAAAGGATCAGGGACTGTCTTCAAATAGAGTTTTTGCTTTGTATTCATTTTATGAAAGTAATGGAAGATGCACGCAGAAAATGATAAGTGAAGAATGGAATATATCTAAGCAAACGGTAAATACGATACTAAAAGATTTTCAGAAAAAAGGATACATCAATATGGTATCTGATGATTCAGACAAGAGAAATAAGCTGATATGCCTCACAGAATCAGGAATGGAATATACGAAAGATATCATAGAAAAACTGCACTCAAAAGAAATATATGTAATCGAAAAAATGGGATTAGAGAATATAGAAAGTCTTAATGATAATACAGAACTGTTTATCAGACTTTTCAAGGAAGGAGATTGTAAGAAAAATGAATCATAAATCATTATTTTTTAAATATGTTATTCCATCTATTATAGCATTTGCATTATCAGGAATATATGCGATAGTGGATGGATATTTTGTAGGCAATACCATAGGAGATGCTGGACTTTCGGCTATTAATATTGCATATCCGATTGAGGCTTTGATTCAGGCTCTTGGAACAGGAATTGGTATGGGAGGAGCTGTTTATTACTCAATTAATGCAGCAGAAAAGAAAGGAAAACGGGCAGAAGAATTTATTGCTACAAGCTGGTGGCTTCTTGTAATAGTAAGTGTTATCAGTACCATAATTATTTACTCCTTTTCGTCTAAAATTTTAGGATTGCTTGGAGCAGATGGAATTATATTAACAAATGCGACAGATTATATCAAAATTATAGCACTTGGAGCAATATTGCAGATTCTTGGAACTGGAATGATGCTATTCATTAGAAATTATGGAAACTCTTTCTGGTCAATGTTTGCGATGGTTGGTGGATTCATAACCAATATTGTTCTGGATTTTATCTTTGTATGGATATATGAAATGGGCATGAAAGGTGCAGCCACAGCTACAATAGCCGGACAGGGTGTGACTGCAGCAATTGCAATCATATACGCATTATATAATAAAAAGTTTTATGTGTATGTATCCTTAAAAAATGTAAAAGAAATGTGTGGCGCTATATTCAGAGTAGGTCTTGCACCATTTGGGCTAGCATTGACTCCTAATATTTCATTGGTGTTTATAAACCGATTCTCCGCTTCTTATGGGGGAGAAAAAGCTATTGCAACTTATGCATGTGTATCCTATATTATCTGTATCATATATCTCATATTGCAGGGCGTAGGTGATGGAAGTCAACCTTTAATGAGCCGTTTTTATGGTGAGAAGGATCAAGAAAGCCTGAGAGGAGTTCAGAGAATGGCATACATTTTTGCAATAATTCTTACTGTTTGTGGTGGAATTATCATGTATGTAAACAGAGCAAATATTGGAGGGGTTTTCGGAGCTTCTTATGAAGTAAGTATTGAGATTTCTAAAATTGTACCTATATTTTTAGTGTCATTACCATTTGTTGCGATTACCAGAATAGCGACAGCTGGATTTTATGCTACTGAAAAAAGTGGATTGTCATACATTCTTACATTCATTGAACCAGTATTGATGCTGATATTTATGCTTGTTTTACCACCTTTATTTGGTGGACAGATTATGATATGGTGGAGTACGGTATTGGCACGTGTTTTTTCAGCGATTCTGGCATTCATACTAATAAAATATTGCGAAAAGGGAGATTTGCAATATGGAATACAGAAAATTTAACAATCAGATAGTAGCAAGAATAATCTAGGTTTATCTATTGTATTTTTAAGGACAGCCTCATAGCAATAGGGCTGTCCTTTTAAAATTATGAAGCTAATTTTTAATAAATTCTAGTAGATTTTGATTGGAATAATCATAACTCTAATGAATCTTCAGCATCTACCCACATCTGTAAATTCCCATCAAGATATAACCTTGCATATTCTAATGGCTCATCGATTGCAAGCGATGTCAAAGCACAATCAGATCCAGGTGTGGTTCTTAAATTTTTTTCTGCTTCCCAACAATCAATACGGAGTATATAGCCCGTATTAGTATATACATCAATGCTGTTGCACTGTGGATTGTATTCTGCAAATATTGTTCTCATCGTATCCCATCTCCTTATCATTTAATCAATCAGTAGTAGCAAAAATTAAGAAGCATTTCAATCAGTTCACCATGTCACTTTTATTTTGTGTTATACTGTCTTATAGATTTTTCTTGCCCTTGTATTTGCCCTTATCAGAGTGCATAAACACTGATGGGACGATATAACACAAGGGAAATAATAAGGGAAAGCTCACCTGCGACAAATCCAGTGTTTTCAAGGGGTTGCGAAGAATTTAATAATAAAATATAACAGTTATTAAATTTCTTAAAACAGGTGAAATCTCAATCGGAATTTATAAGGAACTGATAATATGAAAGGATTTGAGCGAAAAAATCAATTATTTTCCCTTTGCGGATTGAATTGTGGGTTATGCCCTATGTTTTTAGGAAAGCACTGTGGCGGTTGCGGGAATGGTAATCAATCGTGCGGAATTGCTAAGTGTAGCCTTGAACATGGTAAAATTGAATATTGTTATGAATGTGAAAGTTATCCATGTGAAAAATATCGGTATATTGATAAATATGATTCTTTTATAACTCATAAACGCCAAAAAGCAGACTTGAAAATGATACAGGACATTGGTGTTGAACAGTATAATCTTCAACAACGGGAAAAAATGCAAATTCTTTCTCATTTACTTGCTAACTATAATGACGGTCGCAGAAAAAATTTCTTCTGTGTAGCAGTCAATTTATTAGAGCTTTCAGAATTACAAGAAGCTATGAAACAAATACAACAAAATGATGAATTGTCTGTCTTGTCCGTCAAAGAACAATGTTCATATATAGTTGATATACTTCAAAAAATTGCTGATAGAAGAAATATAGAGCTAAAACTTATTAAAAAGTAGTTTGTAAATTCAAGTTTGTTGAATTAAAAATGAAATAAAGTTCCAGTAATCATAGAGTGTATGGATTCAATTCCATATGCTCTTTTTCTTTACTTAATTTCATGAAAAATGTAAAAATCTAATGTTACGAGTTGCATTAAAGAAAACTCGTAAGAAAAAAGTAAAAAAATTTGCTTTTGACCACTGTAAAACATGCTCTGAGCGTTTCGTTATATGAAGGGATAATTTTTCTTTCATATTTCAAAGAAAAGAGGATAAAGAAATGTCAGAAAAAAGATGTTATACAGTTCAAGAGTTACAGGAAATCTTAGGAGTCAGCAGACCTACTATTTATAACCTTTTAAAGAAAAAGGAATTCCGGTGGATCCAGTTGGATGGCGGAAAGTATCGCATCTCTAAGAAGAGTTTCGATGACTGGCTCGATAACTTGGAACAATAAAAAACAGGGTGTTGATCAGGCAGATTTTGTCTGCAATCGACATCCTAAATTTTTATCTGGATTTGAGATATGATATAAGAAAAAACACTAACACTAAAAAAGACAGGAAGTGAAGAATAAATGGCAACAGCAATTATGAAACAAAAAGAAGTTCCGGAAATGGACGATGTTGAAGAGATCATTTCAAAGATATCAGAAGACAGTCCTTACAAACGGCGTCCGACACAAAAGAGAACCTGGATGACCGTGCCGGAAATGGGAAAGCTGCTGGGATTAAAAAAGACAGATCGATACTGGCTGGTGCATAAAAATGTTTTGAATCTAAAGAGATTGCTGGAAAGATACGAATCAATATTGCCAGCTTTGAAAAATGGTACGCCAATCAGATTAAATACCATAAAGTTACCGGAGAAGAACCAGGGAAAGAATTGAAATCCTGGTCCTATTCCGTTAAGGAAGTTGCGGATCTGTTGGGTGTTGATGAGTATCTTGTTTATGATTTACTCAAGAAAAATCAAATGGAAGCTGTTATTGTCGATTACTGGAAACGAATACCAAAAGAATCTTTTCAGAACTGGTATAAAAGCCAGTCCCGGTATCGAACAAAGGAAGACAGAAAAAAAGACGCTCTTCTGGAAGATGCAACAATTACGATGCCTGAGATGGCACAGCTGCTTGGAACAACCAGAAGCGCAGTATATACAATTCTTGATAATCCAAAGTATAGTCATTTTTTTGAATTCATTGTGATTGCAGAAAAGAAAAGGATCACAAAAGAGAGTTTTCGAAAATTCCTGAAAGGTCAGGATCGGTATAAGCTGGATCCATCGAATGATTATGAAGAACTTGCACAGGAACAAAATATTGCCCTGGCTAATTTCCGGCGGAAGAAATTATCACAGACCGGAATACGAGGAAGCAATGGAAATATAAAGTATCTTACTTTTGATGAAGCTTCCTATCTGGCAAAGGTCAGCAGAAGCATGATCAACAAGTGGGCGGATAAAGGAAAGTTCACAGTAATAAAAGTTGGCAGTCGAGTTAGGATCCGTCGGGATGAATTTGAGGACTGGATGGAGCAAAGAGATTTGGAAAGGAGTATGCAATAATATGGCATCAATAAGAGAACGAAACGGAAAATTTAATGTAATCTATTCTTATACGAATGAAAAAGGTGAGAGGAAACAGAAGTGGGAAACCTATGAAACGAAAGCCGAAGCAAAGAGAAGAAAAAAAGAAATTGAATATAAAAAAGAGATGGGATCATTTGTCGTCCGTAAATGCAAAACACTGGACGAGCTTATTACAGAATATGTTGCACTTTATGGCAAAGAAAACTGGGCTCTTTCTACATATGAAGGAAATGTCTCTCTTATCAATAACTATATTCTTCCGATCATTGGTGATACGAAACTCTCAGAGATCAATACCCGTTTCATCGAAAGATATTATCAGAGTCTTTTGAAGAGACGTGCAGTTATCAATCCATTGAATAAAACCAGTCGAAATGAATTTGTATCTTCCAGTACGGTCAGGGATATTAATAAGCTGCTTAGAAACTGTTTTGAACAGGCAGTGAAATGGGAGTTGATGGAGAAGAATCCTTGCACCCATGCGACTGTACCAAAACATAAATCACAAAAAAGAGACATCTGGACAGCGGATACATTGATGTATGCGCTCAGTGTCTGTGAAGATGAACGATTAAAGCTCGCAATTAATCTATCTTTCTCATGTTCCCTGCGACTTGGTGAGCTGCTTGGTCTTACCTGGGATTGTGTAGATATTTCTCATGAGGCAATTGAAGAAAACCGTGCATATGTCTTCATCAACAAAGAATCACAGCGTATAAGAAAAGAATCTTTAAATGCATTGGATGGAAAAGATGTGTTGTTGGTATTTCCGACAAATCATAAGAAGAATTCTACGGTCCGTATTCTGAAAACACCGAAGACAGAAAGCAGTGTGCGTAAAATATTCTTACCGAAGAGCGTTGCTAATATGCTGGTAGACTGGAAAGCTGAGCAAGATGAAATGAAAGAAATTCTTGGTGATGAATATATGGACTATAACCTGGTTATGGCAAGTACCTTTGGGCTTCCTCTCGGAGATGGAGCAATCCGTGGTCCTTTAAAAAAACTGATCGAGGACTATAATCTCCCACCGGTTGTATTTCACAGTTTCCGTCATAGCAGCGTTACTTATAAGCTGAAATTGAATGGTGGAGACATCAAGGCGGTACAGGGTGATTCCGGCCATGCTCAGGTCAATATGGTTACGGATGTGTACTCTCATATTCTGGATGATGACCGAAGGAAAAATGCAGAGCTTTTTGAAGAAGCATTTTATGAGAAGAAGAATCTGGATCCACAGATGCATGTACAGCAGGAAAATAATAATGCAACTGTTGCTGATGAAATCGATCCGGAACTTCTGGCAAAAGTGTTGGCAAATCCAGAGATGCGGGCATTGCTCAATTCACTGGCGAAGACGATGAAGTAATGAAAAATAGTGAAAAAATAGTGTAATTTTAGTGAAAAAACGATTCGCAACGATATAAGAAATAAGTATCGGAATAATAATACAAATAAAGCTTCAAATGAATCAATAAATGAATCTTTAAATTCAAATAGTTGGTAGCATACACGAACACAAGGCAGACAGGAATTATTTCTCGAAGCCAATGTAGATGAACAGAAAAGACTTTTAGAAGTTCTTCGATTCCGTTACAGAAAAGGTTACAGAAATTTTTAATGAATAAAATTTGCCAGTCAAAAACGCATGGACAAACCGTCTCGTATGCGGTATATTAATTGTAGACAAGAAAATATCTTGTGCTTTCGATAGGAAGTTTAATTGAATACTGTTTACCATGATCGAACGTACGAAGCATGGTGGTCATATAACAGATGTCGATGGTAATATCAAGGCATTCCCCGATTATTAGCTGGAGCAAACAATCAGCTAACTTTCAGAGCTTGACAGAGCTTGACAGAGGGGGTATTCAGAATAACTCAAATTGAATCGGAAACAGTTTTTAATAGTGTCCCATATGGGTTTACCTTACCTCAGATTGACAGAGAGTGACAATAGGTTGGAGCTCTCCTAAGCGAGGGGTCGGAGGTTCAAATCCTCTTGGCGACGGGCTTCAAAGCGTTCGAAAATGTTAGCTGGATTAGCTGACAGCGAACGCTTTTCTTATCCTGTAATTCAAGGAGAACAAATCAATTATCAAAATAAATAGTATTTATAAATAAGAAGTAGGAAGGAAATTACCATGACAAAGGAAGAAGTAGAAAAACTCTGGATGGATAATCCGGAATCAATGCAGTTTTTAAAGAATGCTACAAAGTTTTATAATTTAATGATGATGTACCGTTGTGCTATCCGGGAAATTCAAACCAAACTTGAGGTTTTAGATGATGAATTTTCAGTTGAGAACAATCGAAATCCTATTTCATTTATAAAGACAAGAATTAAGAAACCCAATAGTATTTATAATAAACTGCAGAAAATGGGACATGATTTTACAACAGAGAATATACAAACATATCTAAATGATGTAGCAGGTGTTCGAATAGTTTGTGCATTTATTGATGATATTTATATGATATCTGATTTGATCACACAACAAGATGATATCAAAGTTATTGAAGTAAAGGATTATATAAAAAATCCCAAACCAAATGGCTATCGAAGCTATCACATGATTGTTGAGATTCCTGTATTTTTTGCTAAGGGTAAAACACCTATGCGTGTAGAACTTCAAATTCGAACTAATGGGATGGATTTCTGGGCAACGTTGGAACATCAGCTTCGTTATAAAAAAGGCATTGAAGAAATGCCTGGATATGAAGAGATCAGTGAAGAATTACTTCATTCTGCAAGAGTTGTCATTGAAGCAGATAATGAAATGCAGAGAATAAAAGACAAAATTGGTATGTTCCACGAAATTTAAGCAGAAATTTGATTGAGTAGAAAGGTTGGAATATACATGAAACAAGATACTTTAGAAGGAAAAGCGAAAACAAAAAACGGAGTAAAACGATTGTGTTTTTCCATAATCTGCATTCTTCTAGAAGTAGTTTTTATTATTACTATTGTAACACGCTTAAATGAATATGCAGAAATCATAAATCTATTTACAAGGATTTTAAGTGGAATTTTAGTTTTGAGATTGTATGCATCAGATAAGACATCTTCCATGAAAATGCCTTGGGTTATATTAATTTTAATTTTCCCAATTATGGGTGTAGGCCTATATTTATTGATTGGTTTGAATGGTGGCACACATAAAATGCGTGAGCGATATGCAGAAATTGATAGCAAATTGTTACCAATGCTTTCCGATAATCAGGAGTGTTTAAGCAGAATAAACGAAACGATTCCGAAGGCAGGAAATATTGCAAGTTATATACAAAGAAATTCGCAGTATCCAATCTATCAGAATACGGATGTGATGTATTTCGATGAAGCAGTAAAGGGATTAGAGACCCAGCTTGAAGATCTTGCAAAGGCACAGAAGTTTATCTTCATGGAGTATCATGCTATAGAAGATGCAGAGGCGTGGCATAAGATCCAAAAGATTCTGGAAGAACGAGTAAAAGTTGGAGTGGAAGTACGCATATTTTATGATGATATGGGTTCTATAGGATTTATTAATACTGATTTTGTAAAAAAAATGGAGTGCGTAGGAATTCATTGCCGTGTATTCAATCCGTTTGTACCAGGTTTAAATTTGTTCTTGAACAATCGTGATCATAGAAAAATAACAGTTATTGATGGAAAAGTCGGATTTA
>ERZ1023701.373-NODE-373-length-14552-cov-9.585500_pt1 | contig 14552 bp, 9 predicted proteins | sample MGYA00380350_ERZ1023701 | MGnify/ENA primary metagenome ERZ1023701 (study PRJEB33179, sample SAMN07449025) | human gut metagenome | biome: Human-gut; feature: Human associated habitat; material: Faeces | host: Homo sapiens | place: India:Kasaragod | collected... | reverse complement strand
CTGTAAGCTCCTCGCAATCCTTATACTTATCAGGTATCTTGCCCCATAGGAACATGCCAACCTGATTAGGATCGAACGTGCAACCGAGTTCTGTCATTATCTGCTCGGCTATATCGCGGCGGCGGCGATATGTGGTGATGTTAGCCTCGCGGTGCCATTCGGGAGTATTGGTATTATAAGCCTCGGCAGCTGCAAGCTGTATGCCACGGAATGTGCCAGAGTCGATATTGCTCTTTATCTTCAATATCCATGATATGAATGTTGGATTGGACACGCACATACCTACACGCCAACCCGGCATATTATGACTCTTCGACATTGAGTTGAACTCTATACAACAGTCCTTAGCGCCCGGAACCTGAAGCAGCGACATTGGCTTGTCGTTAAGGATGAACGAATAGGGATTGTCGTTAACCACCACAATGTTGTGCTTCTTGGCAAAAGCCACAAGTCGCTCGTATGTCTCACGGCGGGCATTGCCTCCGGTTGGCATGTTGGGATAATTGGTCCACATAAGGCGCACACGCGACAGATCCATGTTCTCAAGCTCGTCAAAGTCGGGTTGCCATCCGTTGTCCTCACGCAAATTGTAGTTCACTATCTCGGCTCCAAGTATTTTGCTCAAGGATGTGTATGTGGGATAACCAGGATTAGGCACAAGCACCTGTTCGCCAGGATTGACAAAGGCAAGTGTAACATGCAATATACCCTCCTTGGAGCCAATAAGCGGCTGCACTTCTGTCTTGGGGTCTACATCTACATTGTACCAACGCTTGTAGAAACCAGCCATAGCCTCACGCAATTCGGGTGTACCCATAGTGGGCTGATAGCCATGAGCTTCAGGCTTTGAAGCCACCTCACATAGCTTGTCTATTGTCTGCTGCGATGGCGGCATATCTGGCGAACCGATGGCAAGGGATATAATATCCTTACCCTCAGCGTTCAACTTTGCAACCTCCTTGAGTTTGCGTGAGAAGTAATATTCTTGAACCAACGATAGTCGGTCGGCGGGTTGTATTTTCATAAGTTTTGAGTTTTGAATTGTGAGTTTTGAGTTTTGAGCGTGCTTAGCGCGCTTCATATTCTCCAAGTATCTTAAGCGAGCGAGTAAGCGGTATTATCGCGTCAATGCTCTGTCGGTATCTTGTCAAGTTGTCGAACGTCAGGTCTACGTAGAACAGGTATTCCCACTCGCATCCTATTACTGGCAACGACTGTATCTTTGTGAGGTTGATGCCATAGAACGAGAGAATAGTGAGTACCTTTGACAGCGATCCTTCCTCATGGGCAACATGAAAGACGATGCTTGCCTTATTAGCCTTCTCCAATGGACGAAGGAAGTCGGCCTTGTTAGGATTTGACACTACGAGAAAACGCGTAAAGTTGTGCTTATTGTCCTGTATCTGGTCTTGCAGAATCTTAAGTCCATACATCTTTGCAGCAGAAGCGTTGCATATGGCAGCCCATCCCTTGCAATTGTACTTGGCAATATATTCTGCCGAACCAGCTGTATCCTCAGCCTCAACAGCCTTGATGTCGGGATGATTGGATAGGAAGGCATTACACTGTGCAAGAGCCACTGGATGTGAATGAACCTCGGTTACAGTAGACCAATCGTCGTCTGGCAAGCAACAGATGCAATGCTCAATATGTAGTTTGTGCTCACCCACTACTGTTGCACCCGACTCGCGCAGAAGCTCGTAGTTGTGAAGAAGACTACCAGCTATGGTATTCTCTATTGCCGTCATACCAATAACGGTTGGGTCGCGTCGCATATTCTCGTACACTTGCTCGAAGGTAGCGCAGCATATCAGCTGTATCTGTTCGCCACTGAAGTATTGGTGAGCGGCAATATCGTGGAATGAGCCTTTAAAACCCTGTATAGCTATTCTTTTCATATTTATCAGTTGACCGGTAGACTAAGCTACTTGTAAAACAAAAAGCCCCGCTTTCACTATTCTGTGAAGCGGGGCTCGTATATTTTTTATACACTCTCTAACCTTAAGTTGAATATCATGCACAACTCACCGCTTCACAATTCCTTGTAAAGTAAAAGTAAAATCGGTAAATATATGCGTATGACTTATTCATAACTTTGTTGATTATTTATTCTATTTGTTTATATTGTTATTTGATGTGTGCAAATGTATAACATTTTTTTGTTACGTGCAAATAATTTACGATAAAATGTCAATAAAAGTTGAAGTTTAGCTTATCAATCGTTATTAAACACCTTATACGGGTCGGCTTGTTGCATCTTTTCTTTAATCTTCTGCTCAATGCCTTCGTCGTCTTGTGGTACCGATGCCCTCATCTCTTCGGCAGTAGCCTCGTCGTCCTTAGCTCCATCCTCATTGCCTTGTTGGCGACGTACTATAGCACGTTCGGCAAATGCCTCTATGCAGAAAGGATTGGCCTCTAAAACCTTATTGTACATATTCTCGGCATTGGCAGCATCGCCCTTAGCCTTAAGCACACGTGCCTTAAGCAAGCATACATCTTCGTTGCCCTCTATGCGTGCAAGCAATATGTCGGCATCCTCGTCAGCCTCATCAATATCGCCATTCTCAAGCAATACCTCTCCACGCAACAAGCGGGCTGTGTCAAAGTCATCCTTAAGCTTTAATGCCTTGGTCAACATTGCAATGGCATTGGTAAGGTCGCCCAATCCACGGCAAGCCTTGGCATAATAGTAGTAAATCTGCACGTTATTGTCGTCGACAAGCAAAGCCTTCTCTGCAACATCTGCCATAGCTGTGTAATTCTCCATCATATAGGCAACGTCGGCCAAGCGCAACAATACGGCTACATTATCAGGACGTGCATCGGCTATGAGCTGCAACTGCTCGTATGCCTGAGACAAGTCGCCCAAAGCGATATAAGCCTGAGACAGATAGTCGCGACATTCCAAATCGTCGCTTTTCAGCTGCAATGCGTGGACAAAGCATTGCACAGCATAATCGAACTGATGCTGCTTGAGAGCTCGAACACCATCATATTTCAACACGTCAAAATTCTTGCTTTCGTTCGGTTTCTCTTCTTTCTTGGATTTGTTTCCACCGAACAAGGCTCTAAAAAAGTTCATATTCTATAATTAATGGTTTAAAGTTTGTACAAAGATACAACTTTTATCTTGTTCGTAATGGTATAGTGACAAAAAAATATCGGCACAACTCTGCCACTTACATTTTATGAGGGAATCATCCGTCTTTTTATTCTTCTTAAGACTTCGACAGCCTTAGGCTATTGGTAACCACGCTGACGCTCGACATGGCCATGAGCGCACTTGCCCACATTGGCGTTATCTGGAAATCGACACCAAACAAGCGCAAGGCACCAGCCGCCAAAGGAATACATATTATATTATAGACGAATGCCCAGAACAGATTCTGACGTATCATGGCTACGGTGTTGTGCGACAGACGACAAGCATCGGCTATGCGGCGCAGATCGTCGCCCATGAGCGTAACCTGAGCCACATACATGGCCACATCGGTGCCACGTGCCATAGCTATACTAACATCGGCAAGAGCAAGAGCCTGCGAGTCGTTAATGCCGTCGCCCACCATTGCCACCGTCTTGCCTTGAAGTTGCAAATGACGTACAATGTCCTCCTTGTCTTGAGGCATACAGCAACTTTTCCAATGATCTATGCCAACCTTTTTAGCCCAATAAGCGGCAGCTTCCTCCTTGTCGCCACTCATCATCCACACCTCAATACCACGCGCCTTAAGCATGGATATGGCCTCAACGGCATGAGGCTTGAGTTGCTCGCGATCCTCAAGTACAATATTCTCGGCAGACTTGAAATCCACATCCTTATTAGGTATTGTGAGCGTGCCCGTCTTGTCTATAACAAGCGCGTCTACCTTGCACATCTGCTCTACAGCCGTGGCGTCCTTGACAAGTATGCCACATTGTGCCGCCTTGCCTATGCCAACCATTAGGGCAGTAGGCGTAGCAAGACCCATGGCACAGGGACAAGCTATTACCAATACTGAGATGGCAGAAAGCAGGGCCTGAGGCAACACGGACTCGCCACCAATCAATAGCCACAAGACGAACGTAAGCACCGACACAGCCAACACGCACGGAACAAATACCAACGCCACCTTGTCGACCAACCGCTGAACTGGAGCCTTGGAGCCCTGAGCCTCTTGCACCATACGTATTATATTGGCAAGCATGGTGTGCTGGCCAACTTGTTCGGCACGAAATCGCAATGTGCCCTCGCTCACTATTGTTCCAGCAAGCACACGGGCTGCGGTAGACTTGCTTACGGGCAATGGTTCGCCAGATATCATCGACTCGTCTACATAGCCTGTGCCTTCTGTCAAGGTGCCATCGACGGGAATCTTCTCGCCCTTGCGCACCTCTACCACGTCGCCTACGGATACGGCTGCAAGCGGAACATCTGTCACATCGCCATTGCTTACGATGTGGGCCATGCGTGGAACAAGGCCCATAAGCGAACGTATGGCAGAGGCTGTTGACTTCTTGGCACGCTCCTCAAGGCTTCGGCCTGTAAGCACAAAGGTTACAATCATAACCGAAGCGTCGTAATATGTGTGCCACTCTATTCCACGAGAGCCCCAGAACGAGGAACCCCAGAAGGTATTGAACACGCTAAAGCCAAATGACATTAATGTGGACATTGCCACGAGCGTGTCCATATTGGCAGAGCGATGCAGAAGCAGGCGCCAAGCGTTGAGGTAGAACTGGCGTCCACAATAAATCATATTTACAATGCAGATGATGAGCAACACCTGGTTGGAGGCGTCGGGCGAGCCTACACTCACCCATCCCATCGACACCGACATAGTGAGCAAAGCAAACAGCCACGACAATGCCGTGCGGCGAAGCAACAGGCGATACGAGTTTTTCTCAAGCGTGTCGACACGTGTCTCCTCGTCGATTATCAGCTCGAAACCGGCTGCATCAACCTCGCGCTTCATATCGGCTGGTGTTACTATCTTCTCGTCATACTCTACCATTGCAGTGCGTCCGGGCAACGACACCGACACACTCTTTATTCCGTCCATGGCCTTAAGCTTGCGCTCTACATTGGCGCTGCATCCGGCACATGCCATTCCCAACACGGGCAGTATCTTCTTTTCCATGGGTGCAAAGTTACGGCTTTTATTGTATTTGCGATTGCAGATTTATGGAGAAAGATTATAAGATGTGGAAAATGGACTTATGATTTTTTTGACTTGTCTTGGCTTTGCACTACCTTTGCATACTGAAATGGAACAATATAATAAAAACGAAAATATTGACTATACAGCCGACTGTGCCATGTCCTTCTTCGACCAACTGGAGGACGTGTGTGCGGTCAACTTCACCATACGCGAAAAATACACCATTCTGCGCAACATCTTCAAGCGTGTGGTGAACCAAGCCATTGCACACAACAGCATCAACTTTATCGGAATGTTTGCCAAGCTTGACTATCTTGTAAAGCAGCACAACATTGCGACGGAGAAGGCCATACTGATACACGACACGCGCAAGGCACTGGAACGCATACACAACACAGGCAACGACGAACTGGAGATGTCGCTTCTACACGACATAAAGGCAACAGCCTTGCTGGTGGCTGGCATTTACGGTGTGGCAATACCGCCATCGCTTGCCAAACACTTGCCTAAGAAGGATAGAAAAAGTCGTTGGAGCAAGTTCGACATCAATCTGTTGCGCTGCATCGTGGCATCATGGGACGACGAGTACATCTATGCTACGGAGGAGATGAACGCGTCGGAACTTAAGATTTGCTACGGACAGCAGAACAGATACCTTACACATAACGGCAAGGGCGACTGGATTTACCTTAAACAGATTCTGACTGAAGGATCGCAGCTGAACCTTGTGCGCATACGCATGGAGGACAACGTGTGCATGCCCGAACTAATAATATACGAACCCGACTACCTGATAGACATCACAACCATTGCGTCGTGCTTTGAGACGTATGCCGAGTCGCCATACGTGAACATGGTGAACCGACTGAAACCGCAAGCCAACACCGTACACATACATCTGGGTAATCTTGCTGGACGCTTTCTTGACGACACCGTGCACAACCGCGACGTGTCGTTTGGCGAAAGCGTTATGGAGTTTTTCAAGACCAACACCATCAGCCTTACATCGTGCGACGACATGAACGACCAACCTACCGTGCAAAAGTTTTACAAGGACGCACGCGCGCAGAAACGCAACATACAGAAGCTTATTGGTACGGACCTGCCTAAGGAGGTGGACGAGTACGACCCTAAGGCGGTGGTGCTGGAGCCTACCTTCTTCAGCGATGTGTTAGGCATTCAGGGACGTCTGGACCTTTTGCACGAGAAGGACGGACGCACTACAATAATAGAACAGAAGTCGGGCAAGGGCGAGTTTGTGCCCTATACATCGCCCGAATATAACCCTAACAGACCAGTTCCGCAAGAGAAACACCTAGTGCAGCTGTCTATGTATCGCGCGCTGTTCAATTACGAATTCAGGAAACACTCTGACGAACTGCGCCACTTTATGCTGCTATACTCTAAATACAACGAGGGACTGGTGTCGATTGCCAATCTGCCAGAACTGACTCTACGCGCCATACGCATGCGCAACCTTCTTACATGGTGCGACCTTACACAAGGCAACAATGGTATAAAAGTGCTAGAGAAACTTACGCCCGAAATGCTGAACCGCAAGGGTGTGGAGGGCAGACTGTGGGAGGAATGGACTCGCCCCGAACTGGAGCGACTGCTTAAACCAATACACAACGCTACAGACCTGGAACGTGCCTACTACTTCAGAATGATGCAGTTTGTAGAACGCGAGCACCTGTTGTCGAAAGTAGGTAACAAGACCAAGGACGACAGCGGATTTGCAGCAATATGGCTGGACACTATTGAGGACAAAAGGGCGGCGGGCAACATTTACGAGGAACTGACAATTGAGCAGTTTGGAGAGAGCCACGACGGAATGGTGGAAAGCCTTAAGTTGAAATTTGCCGAAGAACAGTCGGCTGACACGTCCAACTTTCGCAAAGGCGACATCGTTATTCTTTATCCCTACAAGGAGGATGCTGTGCCCAATGCCTGCGCCCAGATGGTGAACCGCGCGTCTATAAAGGAGATAACGACAACGGGAGTGGAGGTTGTGCTGCGCAACTCGCAAACCGACAAGCAGGTGTTTGATGTGCCAAAAGGCACATTTTGGGCTATAGAGCACGACATGTTTGAGTCGTCGGCAAGGGCTTTGTATAGTGGATTGCACAGCTTTCTGTCGGCATCAAAGGAGCGTCGCAACCTGATACTGTGCCAACGCAAACCAACAATAGACGAACACGTGCACATACGTGGCGATTATGGACGATTCAACACGTTAGTGGAAAGGGCTAAACAATCGCGCGACTTGTTTCTGGTAATCGGACCTCCGGGTACTGGCAAGACATCATTCGGACTGCTTAACATCCTAAAGGAGGAACTGACCGACCCACACTCTAACATTATTCTGCTGTCGTACACCAACAGGGCGGTAGACGAGATTTGCTCGAAACTTGTGGAAAGCGACATAGACTTCCTACGCATCGGATCGGAATTAAATTGTGACGAGGCTTACCACAACCATCTCTTGGTCAACCGTGTGGCTAAATGCGGCACAGCACGCGAGGTGAAGGAAGTGATAAGCAATATGCGCGTGTTTTGTGCGACAACAGCCGCCATGAACGCCAACATACACCTGTTTAAGATTAAGCACTTCGACTTGGCTATAATAGACGAGTCGTCGCAAATACTTGAGCCTCATCTCATAGCCTTGCTTAGCGCCACATCGGGCGAACGCGATGCCATAGACAGATTTGTGCTTATTGGTGACCACAAGCAGCTGCCTGCCGTTGTGCAACAGACGGTTGAAGAATCGCATGTGGACGAACCTATGCTGCGCGACATAGGACTTGTAGACTGCCGCCTGTCGCTATTCGAACGCTTGTTGTTTGGATTTAAAACCGATAATGGCTACGATCCAAGATACGTATACATGCTAACCAGACAGGGACGCATGCACCAGACAATAGCCGAATTTGCCAACTATGCCTTCTACGGCAACCGCCTCGAAGTGGTGCCTTTGCAGCATCAGACGCTGCCTTGTAGCACATCGTGCAGCGACAACGGCATTGTGCAACTGCTGAGTATGCGACGTATGGCTTTTGTGGCGGCACAAAGACCAAGAACATCTGCATCGGTAAAAACCAACTGTATAGAGGCAGAGATGATTGCGGCAACGGTGGTAGAAATATACCACCTTACTAAAGAGTCGTTTGACGAGAGTCAGACGGTGGGCGTTATTGTGCCTTATCGCAACCAGATAGCTACCGTACGCAACGCCATCGACCGTTCGGGCATTGCTCCTCTACACAACATAACTATCGACACAGTGGAACGATACCAAGGCAGTCAGCGCGACTACATTATTTATGGCTTTACTGTTCAGCAACCCAACCAGCTAAACTTCCTGACAAACAATGTTTTCGAGGAGGACGGAATGGTGATTGACCGCAAGCTGAATGTGGCTATGACACGAGCCCGTCTGCATCTGCTGATGGTAGGCAATGCGGACATTCTGCGCGAGAACTACACATTCTACAAGCTGCTGGAATATGCCAAGAGCAAAGCCTCGTACATAGATGTTCCCGTGGAGCTGTATTGCAAGGGCGAATTCAATATTCCTGCCGTAAACGACCAAGATGTTGACAACGACATGATGTACGGCAACAACCGCGACGCCAACCTTGTGTTTATCAACTATGGAAGGTCTGACTTCGCGCATGGAATGATGGTGTACAGCAAGATGGAGCAACAGTCGATTGCACTTACTGCTGCCCACCAAGTGGATATTTACTGCCATTATCTTATGCCACAATATCTGGAGAACGCAAAGAGGATGTACATCGAGCGTATGAAGGAAATAATGAATGGGGCTATTAAGCATAACGGCCGCATCAGGATGGTTGACATAGGATGCGGACCAGCTACATGCGGTGTGGCTTTGGTTGAAAGCCTAAGAGAAAACAAAGACTGCGTAACACCCTTAAGCCTCGAGTATATTGGTGTTGACGTGTCGGAAGCTATGAGGATAAAGGCTGAAGAGGAGATGCAGGCTGTAATGGAGAAAAGCCAGAGAGGAAAGGAGACAAACAAAAGAGGAAAGGAGGAGATGCGACAAACCAACAAGGACAGCTACATCTCTTGGCTATTTGTGGCTTCCATAGACGATGCTGCCGAGCGATTGGCAAGCAAAGACAGCGCACTCGTTATCTTTAACTTCTCGCATTTCTTTGCTTGTATAGATGTAGAAACGGCAGAAACACTGGCAAGCAAGATTAAGAACATGATGACGACAAATGCAGACAACGATTATATGGTCGTGGTGCAACAATCGACAGACGACGACAAGCTACGGTCGTATGAGGTATTCAGTAAGGTTTTCTTGTCTAAATAATCACAGCAGTACAGTTTTGTAGCAAACATATATCGAAAGAACATAAAAAAGAAATCCCCCAAGAGGGCGAGTGCATACATGGGTGTGCCACTCGTTCTCTCCGGGGACTTGCTTTTAAATGTGGTTGCTATCTTTGTTGACAAACCGCAACCTAATTAATTGTACCAAATGGATGATTCTACACGGGTGTAATGCTCTTCCTCCTCGTTGTAGATGTTGTCGAGCTCGAACGACTCAAGGTCATAAGCTCTTTTTACTTCTCTCATCATAATACCCTCCTATTCTGACTGGTGTCTCGCGCCGGTCATTTTAAGATTACCATTTGGGGATGTGAGACTCCATCCTTTAGTTGTTGTTGAAAAACAATGCAAATATAGCGATTTTTCTTGATAAATGCAATAAATAGAGTCGGTTTTCTTACGATTTTAAAATTATTTTACCATAATTGCAACAATATACAACATTTAAACCAATTCTTTAAAAGTAAGTCGCATAATAGGTATTGCCAGCAAAAACGTCACCACATCACATACTGCCTGACACATCGCAACCCCCATTAAACCAAACAGATGAGGCAATAGAAGGATGAAAGGAATAAACACAAGTCCGCGGCGGGCTGATGCAAGCAGATTGGCACGCAAGGGTCGGCGCGTTGTCTGCAACATCATGTTGGATGTCATAATGTAAGCGTTGAGCGGATAAGCCACCAAATGCCAACGCAAGGCTGTACTTCCTACAGCTATAACTATTGCATCGTCGCGAAACAAAGCTACAGTTTGTTCTGCAAAACAATACACTACAGCAGCAAAGATGGCAAGAAACACAAAGCCTGTCTTTACCGTAAACCAATAGCCTTGACGCAGCCGTGCATATAGTCCGGCTCCATAGCAATAGCCGCAGAATGGCTGGAATCCTTGTCCAAGTCCCACTATCACCGACATTACAAACATGGTGACACGACTTACTATCGACATTGCGGCAACTGCAGCATCGCCATAGCTTGCCGCTGCCAGATTGAGCAGCACAACAGAGATGCTTGCCAAGCCTTGGCGCGAGAGCGAAGGTGAACCGCCATAGATTATCTCGCGCGCATAATGCCAACGCAGAGAGAACTTCGTTAGATGGATGCCTACACACGTTGCACCACGACGGTTACACATTATATATAATATAAGGAAACTTACAGCCTGACCTATAACAGTGGCAAGGGCTGCGCCACGAAGCCCTAACGAGCAACCGAATATCAACAAGGGATCGAGCAGCACATTAAGCACAGCTCCACTCACAATACCCCACATGGCATGGCGTGTGTTGCCTTGCATGCGCAGCTGACTGTTGAGTGTGAAGGAGGCTATCTGAAAAGGTGTTCCAATCAAGATGATTGCCATATATTGTTCGGTATAAGGCAACACCGTGGCCGTACTGCCAAGCCACAGAGACAATGTTTGGAGCGATATCAATCCTACCGCGGCAATAGCCACGCCCGTAATAATAGCATAAACAAAGCCTGTTGCAGCCATAGACGCAGCATTATCGATGCGACGAGCTCCAAGTTCGCGCGACATGTAGCTACCGCTGCCATGACCAAAGAAGGAGCCTATCGCCTGAATAAGGCACATCAAAGAAAAGACGATACCTACTGCTGCCGTAGACTGTGTGTTGAGCTGGCCTACAAAATAGGTATCGACAATAGTGTACAAACACGTAACAAGCATAGAGACAATCGTAGGTACCGCCATCGTGAGGATGACACGCGACACTGGCGCCTGTGTAAGGAACTCGTAATTGTCTCTATGCTGTGTTTTCATACGTGTTGGAAACACCCCTCAATAAGAGGGGCTAATTATACTTTAATCCTTAAGCGAGTAAACAATCGTTGTAACCACTCTCACCTTCTTGATGTATGGAGTGTTCTGGTCGCGGTCCTCTATAGAGAACTGTCCTTGGTCTGCCGACACAATCTTATTGAGTTTGCTCTTAGAGTTCTCGGCAAACTGCTCTGCTGTCTTCTCGGCATTGGCTATTGCCTCCTCCATCATCTTGGGTTTCATGTCGCGAAACGACACATACTCGTACTTAATAGGATTGTCCCAACCACCGTCTACAATGGCAATACCCTCCTTAAGCAACTCGCCTTGGCGCGCTATGATAGAGCGCACAAGCTTGACGTTGTTTGACGTAACGGTAATGACCGACGTAATGTTGTAACGGTAAACACGGCGGTTGTCGCTGTATTGGTCGGCATTCTGGTCGATAACCTTAGGCGCATTGACGCTAATCTCGTCGGCCTTAATGCCGTTGTTTATAAGAAACTTCTTTATTTTTGCCTGTGTATTACCAAGACGTGTGTAGAGATCGGGCAGCTCGTTGCCTATCTCCTTTGACACGATAGGCCACGTCACCTTATCGGCATCCACCTCTTTCTCTGCCAGTCCCTTTACGGCAACCTTGCGGTCTTTATTGGCAAAATTGTCTATACCGCCCTTGATACAGAAACCAAGGACAACAATGCTCAATGCTATAAGCGCAGAGCACAAAATGGATTTGTTGTTCATAAGCAAAAAATTTATGTTTATTCAAGTTTCGCAAGCGAAAGGAGTTTAGGAGTTAACCTCTTCTACTCTATCAGCGTTTGTACGATGCGCTCTGCCGAACGACCGTCCCAACGCTCTGGTATTCCACTATGTTTCCATTCATGGTTAACCATTCGCGTCATTTCCTCGCCCAATTTTATTGGGTCTTCGCCTACAAGCACATTCGAGCCTGTCTTTACAGTCTCTATATGCTCGGTGTAGCTGTTGAGGGTGATGCAAGGTACGGTGTTGAATGTTGCCTCCTCAGCCACATTGCCCGAGTCGGTAATAACACCAAGAGCGTGTGCCGTAAGCCAACCAAACTCCAAATAGCCCAACGGACTAACGATATGAAGACCTTTGAAGAGCAACGGATTTGAATCTATTACCCTCTTAACAGCATCGGCTGCCAACTTGCGTAGCGGTGCCACAACCGGAATATCGCCAGCATGCGACATCATGCTTAGCAATAGCGAGCGCAACTCATCGGTTTTGGCAATAAGAGCCTTACGGTTTAGGGTGAAAACAATGTAGTTGTTCTCGGTCAACTGCAACTCGTCCATAACCGCAGGACGAACAAAGCGCTGATGATTAAAGCGCAATGTGTCCATCAGTATGTTGCCCACCTGATAGATCTTAGACGATTCTGCTCCCTCACGAGTAGCGGCGCTGCTGCCACCTATACCTGCTGTAAACAGAAGGTCAGACAGACCGTCTATCACGAGCCGGTTTATCTCCTTAGGCATGTTGATATCAAACGAGCGTGTACCAGCCACAAGATGAGCCAAACGTATGCCCTGCTTCTTGGTTACGATAGCCGCAGCCATTGTAGACGCAAGGTCGTCTACTACAATTACGGTATCTGTCTTATTCTCTTGCAAATAGCGCTCGAATGCCGACATCACCTGTCCTGTAAGCTCATTAAGGTTCTCGCAGTCTACGCCAAGATATACATCAGGGCGCGACATCTGCAAGTCGTCAAACAATGATGCCTCAAGTGTAGGGTCGTCTTCGCGTCCTGCATACACAAGGCTGTGGTCTACTCCAGCTGCATCCATTGCACGAAGAATGGGAGCCACCTTTATAAAGTTGGGACGTGCACCAACAAAAATACAAATGTTCATAATAGTATAAAAATTATTTTTTGCCATGTCAGAAGTTTTTCACTTATCTTATTGTTGCAAAAACAAACAAGAGAATCTGACGATAGACATGGCAAAAATACAAATTAAATCTGAGAATCTCACTCCTTTGGAAGGATTATTTTCGGGTCGTGGAGCAATTTTTGACTCCAGACACATTTTCTCGCCATGGCAAAGCTTAAGCAAACTTAGCTCTGCTCATATGGCTTAACGAAAGCCTTCGGTTACTAAAGTTTCGCCAATGAATATCCACAAGCATAATTTTACTTAATTTTTGAATAAAAAAGGCTCTAAAGCTTGTGTAACCCACAGAAAATGAGTATCTTTATAATCGTTAAAGAATAAAGACATCATTTCATTTTCTAAATTTTCGGAGGAACGATTATGACTAAGACAAGAGAAATCTACCGTTGCACGGTTTGTGGCAACGTGGTAGAGGTTGTGAATCCCGGAGCCGTGCTAAGTTGCTGCGGTCAGCCCATGAAACTGATGAAGGAGAACACCACAGATGCGGCAAAGGAGAAGCATGTGCCAGTGATAGAACCTATCGAGGGCGGCTATCGTGTAAGGGTGGGAAGCGTAGAGCATCCGATGCTACCAGAGCATTATATCCAATGGATAGAGTTGCTCACTCCTACCGATGTACTTCGCCATGAGCTAAAGCCAGGCGAGAAGCCAGAGGCAATCTTCCTAACAGATGCCAAAGAGGTATCGGCTCGCGAGTATTGCAACCTGCATGGGTTGTGGAAAGGAGATGCCAACAAATAAGCTTTGAATAAGGCATAAATGGCTTAGATAAGACTACAAATATCATCAAAAAAAAGGAGTGCACCACAAAATGGGTACACTCCTTTATAAACTCACTTTACTATTTACATGATTGGGTTATCGGTTAGCCGATTGCCACTGATAAGTTTTCTCACAGTGGATATCGGCACTTTGGTCGGCAATCATCAGTTTGAAATCGCCTTCCTCCAATACCCACTTGCCATCATAACCTACGAAAGCAAGATCATCGGCATTCAAATTGAAGGTTACAGTCTTTGTTTCGCCCGGCTGAAGCTCTATTTTATCGAAAGCACGGAGGCGTCGGCCATCAGGAAGCATGCTGGCAATAAGGTCGCTGCTGAACAGAAGAACGCTCTCTTTGCCCGCAACCTTACCCGTATTCTTCACATCCACGCTCACCTTGATGATGTCGCCGTGGCCAAAGTCAGACTGAGAAACCTTCAGGTTGCTATATTGATAAGAGGTGTAGCTCAAACCATGTCCGAAGCCCCACTGCTGAGTGATCTTCGCATTGTAGTCGTAAGCACCTTCCATCGTACCCACCTCCTCACTCTTC
>ERZ1023701.369-NODE-369-length-14762-cov-8.380431_pt1 | contig 14762 bp, 14 predicted proteins | sample MGYA00380350_ERZ1023701 | MGnify/ENA primary metagenome ERZ1023701 (study PRJEB33179, sample SAMN07449025) | human gut metagenome | biome: Human-gut; feature: Human associated habitat; material: Faeces | host: Homo sapiens | place: India:Kasaragod | collected... | reverse complement strand
ATGCCGAGAATTCCTCATTAGTCATATTGTTAAAGTAAGACTGCACCACCCTTGATTTGCCGTTATGAGCGACAAGAAGATACACCTTATCTTCACTGTCATTTTTTATATCATCAATGAGATTATATATTCTCTGGCACAGATGAAGCATAGTTTCTCCACCGTCAAAGTCATCCACAAAGTTCATCTTTGCCTTTGCAAATTCTTTGCCATCCCTTGCTGTTGACTCATACTTTCCAAAGTTCTGCTCCTTTAAGCGTAACTCCTCCCTGCATGGTATTCCAGTAACCTCTGATATATACTTCGCCGTATCTGCCGCCCTTATAAGTGGAGAATAAAGAATTTCATCTATATGGATATTCTCCTCATTTATCCTTTTTCCAAGTTCGCGCGCCTGATTACGTCCAAGCTCTGTAAGTGCAATATCCGTTGCACCACATATTTTATTCTCAACATTCCATATCGTCTGTCCGTGTCTTGTAAAATAAAAATAACTACTCATAATTCATAACCTCAACCTTACACATATCGCTAAGAAGCTCATCTGTCATATTGTATACAGCATCAATGATATAATTTCTGTACGATGCATTGCCGTCAAGACTGCCCATTCTTTTATATGCTGTTTCACCGCTTATGCCCATAACACTTACCGCTGCGGCTGCATATTCAGCTATTATTTTAGTGTCTGGTGAAGAGATACCTGAAGCTGAATTTACATTGGCAGCCTTATAACCTGCTGCCACATATGCCGCCGTGAGCGCCGATAGCTGGCAGCCTGCGCCTGTCACCCTGCTCAACATAGGATGTCCGTTTCTTATACAATATACAACACTTCCATCTGTAACTATATCTATTGCACCTGTTATACACACTACCATACCTGTCTTATGTGCAAATACTCTTGCAAACTGCACCGCCTCCGGCAGATTATCTTCACTTACCATGTCTATATCATTTGCTTCAACACCCTTTGAAGCATAGTGAAATGCACTGTCCTCACTTGCAAATGCAGCTGAAAGTGCCTTAATCTCTGATATATTGCCACGTATTACAGTTATATCCAGCTCTTTTATAAGCCTTAAGGCGCTGTCTGTACGGAACTTTGATGCACCCGCACCGACAGGGTCAAGTATGACCGGATGATTAAGGCTGACCGCCTTCTTACCGGCAGCAAGCATAGCTTCAAGCTTGCTTTCACTAAGCATACCTATATTGATATTAAGTCCGTCACACAGTGACGTTATCTCCTCCACCTCACACACATCCTCTGCCATAATAGCCGCACCGCCGCTCGCAAGCAGTATATTGGCACAGTCATTCATACTGACATAATTCGTTATGCTGTGAATAAGTGGCTTTGTTTTATGCACATTTGCAATAATATTATCAAACATTTTCCCACACCTTACTATTCTATACTCTGCTGCATCTTAGAAAGTATTCCCGAACGCTTGAGGCTTAACACTATCACTCCCGATATAACTGCCCCTGCAAATGTTGATACAAAAAATGGAAATACATATACATAAAATGCAAGATTAGCCGCATTTTTTCCCATAAGGAATATTGCTACCGGATATGCGCACAGACCGCCAAGTATGGAGGTTCCTGCGACTTCGCCGACCATCGTTGCTAATATATTGTGAAACTTCTTGTATACAAGACCACATATAAATGCACCGAACATACTTCCCGGAAACGCCATAAGACTTCCAATTCCCAGAAGATTTCTTATAAGTGATGCAACAAATGCAGTCATAACTCCGTAACCTGGTCCTAAAAGCACAGCACAGAATATATTCACCATATGCTGCACCGGAGCACATTTACTTCCAAACACCGGGAATGAAAAAAGACTTCCCACAACTGCAGCTGCGCACAGTATTCCTGCTATTGATAACTTTTTGATATTAACTGACTTCATATTTAAAACCTCCCTCGCCGCCTCATAATTCCACTGGCGGCACTGCTAGTAGTATACCATATTCTGCAATTGTGTGATATAGTATCTACCATATTAATCATAGAGTTTATACTCGGAAATGAGGATTAGTGTGAAAAGAAATTTTCACACTCGAGATTTGTGTCTGCGCGCACTTGACACAAACTCGTTATGCGCAAAAAACGTGCGCAGAAATGAGGATTATTATGAAAGCTTATGAACGATTACTTAACTATGTCGTAATAAAAACCCCAAGTGATGAGGAAAGTATGACAACTCCGTCCTCTGCCTGCCAGTTTGACCTTGCCGTAAAGCTCAAGGAAGAGATGATACAGCTTGGTTTATCCGATGTTGTATTAGATGACAAATGTTATCTGTACGGAAAGCTTCCTGCAACCGCCGGCTATGAAAATGTGCCTGCCATCGGCTTTATCGCACATATGGATACTGTGTCCGACTTTTCTTCTGGCACTATAACGCCTGTTATAACAAAGAATTATGATGGCGGCGAACTTAAGCTAGGAAATAGCGGACTCACTCTTAGTCCTAAGGACTTTCCACATCTTGAGAGCTTAAAGGGAAGAACTCTTATAACCTCAGACGGAACAACCATACTTGGTGCTGACGACAAAGCCGGCATTGCCGAAATTCTTACAATGGTTGAATATATTATCTCAGAAAATGTAGAACACGGTCCTTTGTGCATAGCATTTACGCCTGATGAAGAGATAGGAATGGGCGCAGAACACTTCAATCTGTCACAGTTTGGCGCCGACTATGCATACACTGTTGACGGTGATACAGAAGGCGAGATACAGTATGAGAACTTCAACGCTGCAAAAGCTGAGTTCACTATCAAAGGCTTTAACGTACATCCCGGTTCTGCAAAGGACACCATGATTAACGCAAGCCTTGTCGCCATGGAAATAAACAATGCACTTCCAGCTATGGAAACTCCACGCGACACTGAGGATTACGAGGGCTTCTACCACCTTATAAGCATGTCAGGCGATGTCTCCAAAGCCCACCTTTCATACATCATACGTGACCATGATATAACTGTATTTGAGGCAAGAAAAAAGACATTACAACATATCGAGAAAATAATAAATGAAAAATGGGGTGCTGGCACAGCCACTCTTACAATGACCGACCAGTACTACAATATGGCATCCATTATAAAAGACTGTATGCAGCTTATAGACAAAGCCAAAGAAGCATGCATAAAGGCTGATGTAAAGCCGCTTATACTCCCTATCCGCGGCGGTACAGACGGCTGTCTTCTAAGCTACAAGGGACTCCCATGCCCTAACCTTGGTACCGCCGGCCACGCCTACCACGGTCCCTATGAACATATCACAGTCGAAGGCATGGATATGGTAGTAAATACCCTGATAGAACTTGTTAAATGCTTTTGCTAATGATATGATGATGCCAAGGGTCGAAAGTTACAAAAAGGCGTTCATGCTTGCATGATAAGACTTTTTGTAATTTGCGACCCGCTAAAACATGAGGAAGGAGCGATTTACGCAGTAAATCTGCGTATTCCGAATGTTTTCAGAATTGCGGGAGCTGCCTTGCAGCGGAGCAATTCGTTGGCATCTTTACTACCGGGTTCACAACTCAAAAACTTTCGTGCTTGCATGATAAGACTTTTTGTAATTTGAAACCCGCTAAAACATGAACCCACTAAAACATAAGGAAAGAAAGAGGTATACATATGTACGAATTCACTAATGACTGCCTTATCGGCATCAAAGAAATTGACGATGAACACGCAAGATTATTTAAAATGGTTAATGATGCTATTGCCATGAGCAATGAGCTTGATGATATAACTCCTGTTGCTAACAACCTTATAGCTAACCTTAAGGATTATGCTGCAACACACTTTGCCCACGAAGAGGCTTATATGGAGAGTATCAACGACCCGGAACTTGCACTCCAGAAAAAGGAGCATGCTGCATTTACTAAAAAAGTAAATGAATTCCAGCTTGATAACTCATCTAATGAAGCCGCAAAAGCTTCATTTAACAACTGTATTTCTTATCTTGTGCGCTGGTTATACCGCCATATCTTAAGCAACGATATGATGATTGGCAAGATGTGTACTGTATCAGCAGAGTCAACAGAGGAAACAGAAAACAGCTTATTTGCATTTACAGATAAATATAAAACAGGAATTGAGCTTGTAGATGATGAACACAGACGTCTTTTTGAAATAATAGACCAGACATATACTCTTATCCATGACGACTTCGCACATGATAAGTATGACCAGATAATGCATTTACTTGAACAGCTTAAGGACTATACAGAATTCCACTTCAATGATGAGGAGGAGCTTATGGAGCGTATCGGATATCCGGATATCAATTCACAGAAGAAAGCTCACTCTGCTTTCATAGAAAAGCTTGTCAATATAGATATCCACGACTTAGATGCCATGGACGACAACCAGCAGCAGTATCTTTTAGACCTTGTCAACTTCCTTGTAACATGGTTATCTAACCATATTCTCGGTGCCGACAAGAAAATTGGCGAATATATGGCAGCAAATAATATAGCTTAATCTATTAATATCAAATTTATAACTTCAAAAGTCTTACCATACAGGCACTATGACTATTTGATATTATAATATTTTCTATGATGCCAGGGTCAAAAGGTCTAATCTCACATGAGCTTGCTCATAAGTGGGTGAAAGACCTTGGGACCCGCGATATACAAATATTGGGTAGAATTGTGGGAGTTCATAGCACGGAACAATTCGCAGGCATAAAAGTCTGGGCTTTTTACCCCAGCATCTATATATTTTTATTATTCTGACCTATCATTAAGCCAGTCCAACATTCCACTGTTATCCCCACCGTAGCTGGCATTAGGCAAAATAACCAGGCTCATGATTTTTAAAGCTTTCAACGGCTTCCTGACCGTTTCCTACGACCTCCAAAACATCTGTATGAATGTAGCGCTTACTTCACCTTCGCTTGTAAACTTGACTGCATTGGAAAGAAAGTTGATAATAACCTGACTTATTCTTAACTCATCACCTACAACATCATCTATAGTCATATTTTCAAGTTCAACCTTTCCTGCCTCTATTCTTGACATATCAAGTATATCGTTAGGGGGATTATTGGAAAAATCTTATATTGTATGTCCGTCTGCCACTAACAGACATAACATAAGCGGATGCCTGTAGTGCGGACAGTGTGAGATGCACTTGAAGTTTAACTGTGCTGAGTCTTAGACTTTTCCTAAACAACCAGCCAGCTTCGTACAAGGATGTACGAAGCAACGAAGCCGCGCCACGGATGGCGCGTCTGAGTGGTGGCGTCCATTATCAATATATATATGAAAAGTCTTAGAGTCAGCCGGTTAAAGCTTCTGGCATCGAACACCGTCTGCGCTATAGGCATCCGCTTATATTATGTCGTCCGTACATTTATCCGTATATCAATCAAATATATTCTAAACCTTCTTTACGCTTCGTCTGCGTGCTATGCGAGCAATCCGTATATCAATCAAATATATTCTAAACACCAATATCTACTTTGATGCATTATGCTTCTCAAAAAACTTCTTAGTCTCTGCCACTACAACCCCGCTTAACGCAAACAGCGCAATCATATTAGGCAGTGCCATAAGTCCGTTAAATATATCAGCTATTGTCCATACTGCACTTACAGTCATATATGGTCCGATAAATACGGCGAAAATGTATATCCAGCGGAATATCTTAACGTGCTTCATATTACCGCCGCTTAAGTATTCAAGACATCTTTCGCTGTAGTAATCCCATCCAAGAATAGTTGTAAACGCAAAGAATACAAGACACAGCATAAGCACAAAAGATGATACCTGTGCTGGGAATGGAAGTCCGTTCTGGAATGCATATGTAGTAACCTGAACACCCTGAAGTCCTTCTACCTGCCATGCTCCTGTTATAACTATAGAAAGTCCTGTAAGTGTACATATAACTATTGTGTCTATAAATGTACCTGTCATACTTACAAGTCCCTGACGTACAGGTTCCTTTGTCTGTGCTGCTGCCGCTGCTATAGGCGCACTACCAAGTCCTGCCTCATTAGAGAAGATACCTCTCGCAACACCCTTCTGCATAGCTACAAGCATGCTTCCGACAAGACCACCAGTTACAGCCTTAGGTGAGAAAGCTGCCTCAACTATAATCTTAAATGCTGCTGGAACCTTTGTTATGTTAGTTATAACAAGAACTCCAACAAACAACACATATAATACAGCCATAAATGGTACAATAACCTGACTCACACTTGCTATTCTCTTAACTCCACCTATAAGAACAAGAGCTACACATATTGCAAGCACAAGTGATGCTATTACAACTGACCATGAATATTCTCCAAGAAATGGTATATTTACGCAGTGTGAGTTATCTGCATCAAAGAAACCGTTAACAGCACTTGATATACCATTAACCTGACTGAAGGTTCCTATACCGAACAGACCAACACATACACCAAAGAATGCAAATATCTTGGCAAGCCATTTCCAGCTCTTTCCCATACCGAGCTCTATATAGTAAAAAGGTCCGCCTAAACTGTGTCCATCCTCAGAAACGACACGGTACTTGACTGCTAAAAGTCCCTCAGAGTACTTTGTTGCCATTCCAAAAAATGCTGTGACAACCATCCAGAATAACGCTCCCGGACCACCTGCGCATACAGCAGTTGCCACACCAACTATATTACCTGTACCTATAGTAGCACTTAACGCTGTACACAGAGCCGCAAAGCTGGATATTTCACCCTCGCCCTCTTCTTCATTCTTTACCATCCACTTTAATGCAAGTGGGAGCTTTCTTATCTGGAGTAAACCAAGGCGCACGGTAAGAAGAATACCGCCTGCTATGATAAACACCATAAGAGGCACACCCCAGACAAAATCATCAATCGCTGTAAGAACCTGATTAATTGAATTCCACATATGTCCTAACTACCTTTCCTGATTTTCATACATCATCTTAATTTATGCGCACACTTTTTTGCGCATAACGGGTTTGTGTCAAGTGTACACAGACACAAGTCCCACATGTAAAAAATCCATTTTCACACTCTGATATAAGTGCCATAAATATAAATAGTCATTTCTTTCTGCCTAAAGACTTTTTATATAAGACACTATCATAATAAATATGCATAAACAATGAACTTTAATAACACACTCTGCCATTAATCGTTGTCCTTACATATCTATGCGACAATTATCCGTTTATATAACTACTGTGGAAATCTGATAACACATCAAAACATAATGTTTAAGATTATGCCGGTCTGTATATACATATATTAATAAAAATATAAAATGTATCACATACAGTCCTGAACATCTGAACTTGTAGAAAACATATAAATAATATATTCAAATAAATAATACAATACACATTACTTAATCTATGCCTTCTCTGTCCTTTTGCCTGAGAGATTGATATATGCATAAGAAACATATATGTTGCACCTTCGGCTTCTGTTTATCCAGAATCTCCAGAGAGTCGATCCATTTACAGTTGCACTGGCACGCCGCCAGCACCTGAGAGTGTTACTCCTTCGGTAGACATCAGTCACTTTCCTGCAAACTTCATATCGAAATTGTCATAGACTATCATATATCTATTTTCAACATATTTCAACAAAAACTTTAGAAAAATATAAGAAAATTAAAATATTAAGCTAAATGGCATTAAACCATCTGCCAAATTCACTATTAACTTTATCATAAAGAAGCCTCTTATCAGCTTCTGGTAAAAATGCTGCATATGCACTATTCAGCGCAAGCGACTTAAGCTCATTTTCAGTAAATGCAAACTGCTTCTGCAATATCTGATATTCCCTTTTTAAGGTCGTACCTGAAACTGTCATATTGTCAGTGTTTATAGTAACATTTACGTCTCTGTCAATAAAGAGCCTGAGAGGGTAATCCTGAGACTTATCAACTGCGTGTGTCTGCATATTGCTTGAATAACACATTTCAAGATATATGCCCTTTTCACTTAATGTATCCATAAGTGCTTTATCAGATGCACTCCTGATGCCGTGTCCTATACGCACTGCCCCAAGCTCTAACGCCTTCCACACACTTTCTGCGCCTGCTGCCTCACCTGCATGTATCGTAAACGGTATGCCCTCACTTGCAGCCTGCCTGAATATATCCGCAAAATCTCCTGTCGGATATGCCGCTTCATTACCCGCAAGGTCTATGGCACACACGCCATTTCCAAGATACTTTAAAGCCATTCTTACTGTTTCTTCATTTTCATTATGATTAGAATTATTACGCATACAGCATAATATAAGCTGTGCCTTTATATCAAAGTCCGTAGTACCCCTTTTTAGTCCTTTAACTGCTGCACTTACTGCCTCATCCTGCGTAAGATGTGCCTTAGTGTGAAGCTGTGGTGCAAATCTTATCTCAACGTAACACAGTCCCTGACTGTATACGTCCCTTAACAGCTCATATACAGCATACTCTATACATTCGCCAGTCTGCAATACCTGTAACGGAAGTACAAACTTTTCAAGATATTCGGAAAGATTACTACAGTAAGGTGATACCTTTAACTGCCTGTATAGTTCATCCTTATCCTCATATGGCAGACTTATCTTAGACATATCCGCCATATGAAGAATATTATCGGGGTTAAGTGAACCATCAAGATGTAAATGTAAGTCAATCATAACCATCCCTCCTACATAACTTATAAATTCGTTTTACTCATAAATAACTTCCAAACATTTTAAATAATAATATTCTGCAACTATTATCATAATTAAAATATTATTATTCTACACTACCTTACTTTCAAAGAACTGTTCAAATTCTCTTTTAACCTGTCTGAACACTCCTCGTATTCTTATACATCCAGCTCTTTTATAGCATTGACAGTAAGCCCATATGCCGCCTTTACAGCTTCATAAGCCTCCTTGCTTCCATCAATATGTCCATCTCTCAACTTTTCTGTAAGTTCAAAACTTGCTTTATAAAGAGTGTCAAAACCAAGATTAAGACATATTCCCTTCAGAGTATGTACCGCTCTGAAAGCTTCCTCTGCATTATTCTGTGTCATAGCATTTTCAAGATTACTATAACTTGCATCATCAATGAATTTTTTTGCAAACTTTGTAATGATCGCTTCGCTTGGAATTCTTTCCAATACTGCATCATAATCTGAACCCATTTTCTCGTAACATTCTCTTATTGTCATTGTTCCTCTCTATTCATAACATTTTATATATATTTACTGTCAATTAATTATTTTATCAAACTTTTTATGTATCTGAATTGTTATATTGTTTTACAATTCACATAATCCTATTGTCTTATCCAATATTGAAACCAATTACCCAATATAAAAATATTCCTTAAATTATTTACCCAACATTGAATAATGTTTTAACTCTTTTTAACTAACATGAAAATATACCTTGAACATATCTAACCAATATTAAAATATGCTTTAATACCCTGCACCAGCCCGTCTTTTAATGTATCGAGTGTGCTGTCACTGTGATCTGAACATGAATTGCCAAGTTCAATGTCCACAGATGGTATCGTGCTGTATGAGGTCTGTGTAAGGTCTATCGCCATACTTCCCTGTCCATTAAGCTTTATACCATTATCCTTAAGTCCGCCTATAAGTGCCTCACCAAGCGCATTATGATCCTGCCAGTGCGATGTAACTGGTTCCATACTCTTTAAAGCTTCAGGAACTGCTATATAGAAACATCCTTTATCATAAGATAAACCATCACTGTCCCAGTGAAGTGCTATATGACAGTCTGCTATATTGTTCGCCATAACTGTCCTTGCGACATTATCAAGCTGCACATCTTCCTCATCCCTTATCATAAGGACATCAAACCCTTCATCAAGCAGTGCATCTCTTAGTATCTCTGCCATACGGAGTGTGACATAACTTTCAGCAACTCCATCATTAAATGTCATGCCCGATGACACCGCAACCGCCATAGTTGCTCCCTGTGCTGTAGTTCCGCCTGTTGTCTTGGCTGAACCATCCGGATGGCACAGTGTCTTTACTGTTGTTCCGCCTACCGTACCATGACCTGCATTGACAGCTACAACTATGCCGTTAGGATTAGCGCTGCTTTTATACATCACCGCACTTCCATCCGTTATAACTGCATTATCACCATACTGCCATGAAGCATCAAAATATACTCTCTGCCTGTCACCATACTCCCTGACAGCAATCTCTAGCTGCCCACTATTACTATCCGTATTGTCTGTTCCACTGTCACTTTCATTCTCTGCCTCATTATCCGAAGCCTGCACATTTTCCTCTGCTGCTTCTTTTAAAGCTTCTGTCTGCATAGCGGTAGTGCTGTATTCCTCACTGCCAGCATTTGTCTTATAACTATCATCTGTACTACTGCCTTTACATGCCATCAACATGACACTGCATAATATAACGCATAAGCACATCACTAAATGTTTTTTCATACTATTTATCCTGCCACTGTTCTGTTAAACTATCGAATATACTTTACACTATAGTCCTTTTCTGGCTTATACTTTCTGATTGCCACATTACTTTGCAATTTATTATTAATATATAGTTATATATATTATATGCTATTATTCGACATTTATCTACCATAATTTTCATGTAAATAACAATAATATACTATTTTTCTATCTGGGAGACTTTAGCATACCCCCATAAAATTTCATTCCACTCTTGAAATTAAATAAATAAAAAGCAGCCTCAAAAAGCCTGCGCTTTCTAAGACTGCCTTATAATTATACTTCTGACACATACATCGCTATATTTAATTATACATTTAATTAAGTATCCTTATCTTTCCGATAAGTGGTAATTCCCTTGGCTGCTGTGATATTGCCGACATTATGCCTAATATAAAGCATACAAACATAAATACACCCCATATCCAGCCAATATATGGTACATATACAGCAAGACTGAATATATTAAACACGAGTGCCTGATTAAGATAAAACTTAGCACCCTCTCTGTCACCTATACATATGGCAACTATAAAACCAATCCATGTAATATACGCTATAATACTTGTAGTCTTGCAGTCAAGCTCTGCATTACGGTTAGTATTGGCTGTACTATGCATATTCTGGTCTACTGGTGTACCACATACAGGACAGAACTTTGAGTCCTCCGGCATATTAGTTCCACATCTTTTACAGAACATATTAACACTCCTCCTTAACTTTTATCTGATTGATTTAGCAATCTTTCTGGCTCTTTAACAGTGCCGGTATCACATACATAAGCACAAATATGCATATCCACTGTGATGTAGAGAAAAACAGCCAGTGTCCCCTTACTGCATCTCCCCTTAAGAATTCAAGCACAAACCTTAATACCGCATACATCAAAAGATATATATACAGCACCATATATCCGCTAAAGCATATATGACTACCCGGTTTCTGATACCCCAAAGCTGCATTTTTAACATTTGAATTCCGTAAGATTATGTATACAAGAATAATAAATATAACTATATCTCCAACTGCCTCCACAAGCTGCACAGGAAAAAGTCTTACTCCCACAGGTGCATATCGTGAATTATGATATATTATTGATATTATTCCATCTGTTTCTATGCCATAGCAGCAGCCAGCCACGGTACAGCCGACTCTTCCAAATGCGTGTGCAAGCGGAAGTGCTGGTGTAATAACCATAAACATACTGTCGCTGTCATATCCAAAATACCTGCACGCAATCACAAGTGACAGCAGTCCGCCAAATACTCCACCATAAAATACAAAACCGCCGCTTAAAAGTCCAACAGCATAGTCCTTTATAGTGATACTGCCATCTCCTATACTCCCAAGTGCTATATACTGCTTTAACACCTCCGTTATCTGCGGCATTTCTATAAGTATATACAGAAGCTTTGCGCCCACCATAACTCCTATAGCAGACCACACATACACATATATCACATCACTAAAATCAATGTCTGTCTTTCGTGTAATCAACCAAAGATAGACTATCCCACATATGACCCCTGCTATTCCCAGCATGCCATATGGGGAAATATTTTCTATATCATCTAATATTACTTTCATACTTTAACTTAGATTAAAGCTCTCCTATAGTTCCGATTATTCCCATAAAACCTACACATGCCACACAAGCAACAAAAACTATGGCACCACCTATAACACCAATAAGTGAACATACAAAACCTGCTGTCTGTATCCCACCCTTAAAACCGGCTTTTTTTGCACTCGATGAGCATATAAGACCTATAATACCTGTTACAAGTCCTATAAATGAAGTTGCTGTGAGTATCCAGCATACTATAGATATAATTCCAAGCACTAAGCTTGCAGTTGCGGCACCTCTTCCCGGTATATCGCCATTGTCATAAGATGGGCTGCCCTGATTATAATTATAACCTGAATTAGAACTTGTATAACTGCCATTAGATGCGCTGCTATCAGTCTTATAAGTGTTGTTACTTCTATTATCTGTATATGTACTGTTATAACCACCTGTTGTACTGCTGCTATCCGTGTATCCACTATTATAACCACCTGTTGTACTGCTGTTATCCGTATATCCGCTGTTATAACTTCCAGATGTGCTGCCCTTTCCTGCATATTCTTCTGATATGCTGCTTACATCAGGAGTTGTATAATTCCATGCTGTGCTGTCTGTATCCTGATTAGTGGAATTCTCTGGCATACTTATGTCCGGACTTGTATAACCCTGTGGAATACTTGTGTCCGGACTTGTATAACCCTGTGGAATACTTGTGTCCGGACTTGTATAACCTTCCGGTATATTACTGCCTGTATCTGAACCTGTATAGCCCTGTGATGTCGCTTCGTTGTCAGCAGAACTGTCCAAACCAGTTACATCACTGCCAAAATTGTTGTTATCCATATGGCACCTCCCTTATTGTATTCAAAACTCTCAATAAATATTGTATTAGATTATATGGAAACAATCAAGTAATTATTTATATTTTTAATATACATCACAGTATCCACCATTTATTATCATATATTCCACCTGCTATCTTTCCCACGCCAAAAACTGATTTCAGGCTAATTTTATACCTCCAAGCAGCTCTCCAAGCGTACTTGTAAGCATTTCCGGCTCTTTCTTTGACTCAATATAATATGTATTAAACTTATATTCCTTTTCTGTTTTCATTTTCTTAAACAGCAGCGCTGTATTAGTAGCATCTACTAATCCATCGTGTAAATGAATATCATAATCCACATCCGACAGGTTAAGCGCCTCTTCGAGCTTGTATAGTTTAGTGTCATTCATTATTTCACTAAATGTCTTCTGGCAATCATACCATTCACCATAATATTTATCTTTCCCCTCAAATTCCAGATGTTTTGCCTCTATTTCTCTTTTTATCTGGATTTCATCATTCTCGCTCCACGTCACAAACTGGACATCATCAGGAAACCATCCCGCAAAATTTTCAAGCACTTTTCTTATGTCAGGTGCATTCTGTACCATATTTTTCCTGATTCCTGTCAACATTTCAATATTTGTATCTATAATACCTCTATCAGGTTTTACATATGATTTATAGCTGTCAATCACATCATAATTTTCATCTAACAACACCGCACCTATCTCAATAATTTCAGTTGCCCAGTGGTATTCCTTTCTTCTCCTTGCTTTAGGAACGCCACACATTTCCAAATCCAATACTACATAGCGCATACGTAAAAACCCCCTTCTTATTTGATATTAACTCTTTACTAATAGTTATATTATACTATATCAAAAACAAAAGTCTAAAACTACATTGCTATCTCTACCTTTTTCCCATAAAAAGCAATTCCATACTTTGCAATATCCCTGATATCTCTATCTAAAAGCTCTGTATCATAGTATTTTGAATTAATCTGCTGCAATGCTTCTTTCGCACTTTCACAAAGCCTGTTCTCATCTTTAACAGCCTTGAATTCCATAATAATTGCTGGCAAAGAATGAAGCTTGGGTTCTAACACAAGGTCAAACCTTCCGTCACCAGACTCCCTGTTAGAACGTATATAATACTTCGATGACATACCAGCTGCCAGTCCTAACATCATACCGTGATAAAAACTTTCATTGGCTCCATCAAAACAGCTTATACACGTAATCATATATTTTCGTAAAAATTCCTGAAGTTTTTTTCCATCATTAAGATAAAGCGACTTTTCAAGCCCTGCCATAACATTATCATCGACCGTACCTCTAAGCCACGAAAGTATCTCGGTATTATATACTCTCTGTATCTCTTTATTAGGAAGTGCAAGTTCCATAAATGTTCCATATTCCGTTTCAACTGCATTACTAACAGGCTTTAAATATCCAGCTATCAAAAGAAAGCTGAAAATAGTATCCGTTCCATCTGTAATTCTTGGATATATTACATCCATATTTAATGATGCCTGCACTGTATTCCCCTGCAACAATGAAAACATATTTTCAGCAATATCCGGTGTAAGATATTTCATTATCTCCCTGATTATTTCATTATCACTTGTATTAGTCCAATACGGTTTTGCTACACAATTATTATAAAAATAATTAGCAACAGACCAAGGATTATATATTTCTGTGTTTCCAAAACGGTATCCATCGTACCAATTACTTAATTCTTCCAGTTTATCCTCTTGACCATAATAAACTGCCATTTTTTTTACTTCATCAGCGGTAAAACCAAAGTACTTACTAAATAATTCAAATAAAACTGTAATAACAACACGATAATTCAACCCACTGAAAAAAATTTAATACGATACACGAAGAATA
>ERZ1023701.364-NODE-364-length-14870-cov-10.426257_pt1 | contig 14870 bp, 18 predicted proteins | sample MGYA00380350_ERZ1023701 | MGnify/ENA primary metagenome ERZ1023701 (study PRJEB33179, sample SAMN07449025) | human gut metagenome | biome: Human-gut; feature: Human associated habitat; material: Faeces | host: Homo sapiens | place: India:Kasaragod | collected... | reverse complement strand
GGTTTAATAGATTTAGCAATCAAAAATAAGAGGATAAATAATATGGAATTAACAGCTAGAGAAATAGAAGTATTAAAACAAATAAAACTTGGACATTCAAACAAGAAAATTGCAGAAAATTTAGGAATTAGCAAACATACAGTAAAAGCACATGTCGGCTCTATTTTGTTTAAGCTTGGAGTAAAAAACAGACTACTTGCCGCAATGTATCATGGATTACTTATAATATTTTACATATTATCATCTGACATGATATAATCTTTCTATGAAAAATTGGCGAAAAATTCTTGGTTATGTTTGTTTAATTTTCATTGCGATTACAATGTTATATCCATTTTTTGCAATGTTAAATTTATCACTTGTGCCAAACAACGAAATCTTTAACCAAGGTGGAAAACTAATATATTCACCCATTTCGCTAAAAAATTATATCAGCGTTTTTGAAAAAATACCACTTTGGACATATTTTGCAAACAGCTTATTTGTCGCGGTTGTAACAACTCTTGGACAAGTTATTTTTTCAGCAATGGCAGGATACGCATTTGCACGATTAAACTTCAAATTCCGTGACGGATTATTTTTAATCGTTTTAATAACTATGCTTGTACCACCACAAGTAAACATCATTCCATTATTTTTCTTGATGCGCCAATTTCACTGGATAAACACATACCAAGTACTAATTCTCCCCGGATTATTTGGCGGATTTGGAATATTTTTAATGAGACAATATTTTTTAGGATTACCAAAAGACTTGGAAGAATCTGCAAAAATAGATGGCTGCAACATTTTGACTACTTTTTTCAAAATTGCACTACCTCTTGCAATGCCTGCAATTGCAACACTTGCGATTTTCACATTTGTATCAACTTGGAACAGTTTTATGTGGCCACTTATTGTGACAAACACAGAATCAATGAGGACATTACCTGTTGGACTTGCTATTTTTAAAGGAAGTTTCAGAGAAATAACGTTATGGGGAGATTTGTTAGCTTGTTCCGTTATTTGTACGATTCCTGTTGTTGGAATCTTTTTGCTAGGTAAAAAATATTTTATAAACGATATTTTGCAAGGTGGAGTAAAAGAATAGAACATTTTTGTTTTATTGTTAGCGTTTGGCTATTGTCGGATTATTGACCTTCGTGCTTTATTATAGCATTGTCATGCTGAACTTGTTTCAGCATCTCAAATTGAACAAATTAGTCTTATATATAATTTGCAAGGTTTGAGACCCTGAAATAAATTCAGGGTGACACTTGGAGAAAAAAATCAACATTGATAGATTCTGAATAGCAAGAAAAAATTATGCTCATTTTTCGCATAATTTTTCTAAGCTGTCAGAATGACATAGACAACACAACATCTTCACCCTCTACCCAAACAAAATAGCTAAGCAAGTCAAGAGCATAAACAAGGTAGAAATATTTCGCGCAAAGAAAAATCTCAAATAAAACGGAGCATTTGTGGTATTTTTGACCTTGTTCCAGTTTTCAAGCGGTTGGTGCCAAAAGCGAACTTGCGGAACACTTGTTGGGTCTGTGTTGTATTCTTTTAACATTGAATATAAATCAACAACAAGCGGAATTGTTAAATAATTGAGCAAAAACAATAAATTATGAGTTCTAAAAATAAAATACCCAAGCACTATATAACTAAATCCGTAAAACACCAACAGCAACTTCAATGCTCTGTCTTTTGAACCCATTTTTATACACAGTGTAGTTTTATTTGCATTCAAATCACCATCATAATCCATTAGCATGTGGGCATATAAAATTGCATTTACAAACATCACGCAAACTAAAGACAAAATAAAAACATCAAGCGAAAATTGCCTTGTCATTACATAATAAACACCTTCAAACATTAAAGGTCCGTAGGCAATAATTATTTCGACTTCCCCTAGTCCGCGACAAGACAAATGCGGATAACCAAGCGCAATAACCAACGCAATAATCGCCAACAGCAAAACTGCAGGTCCTGAAATAAAGAATAAAAATCCGCCACAAAAAGCTGCAATAGTCAAAAATATAATAATTATATTTCTCAAATCTCTAATTGTAGCTTTACCTGACCTTAGATATTCACACTTACAATCCCTGCCGGCTGTGATGAATTTATTATCTTTTTGCAAAACTTTGTAGTCAATATAATCATCAATAAGATTTGTTGCAAGGTGAACAAAACTGATTCCGACAAGCGCAATTAGACCGTTTAATATTGCACCACCTTGTTTTAGGGAATATACAAAAATAACAAGCCAACTCAAAAAAGTTATCGGCGCAGAGTATAATCTCGCAGCTTTAAACCAAAAAATTGTTCTATCAATAAAAATTTTTAAAAATTTAATCATCTTATTTTTCAAAAATGTTTTTTAATGCGATTACAGATTCATAACTAGCACCGGCTTCAAGAATTTCTTCTGCACTAAGTCCAAACATCGTAATCAAATCACGTGCACTGTTGTTATCACCCTCATTTAGGTATTGTGCAACTTTTGCGACCGCATCACATCTTGTCATCTTAGTAATTTGGTCGTTTATTCCTTTTCTAAAAATTCTAGCCTTAGATTTACCCATCAATCTACACCCTGCCTAATGCGCAGCACCAATCATGCCGGAATAATTGCCCGCTGTTGCTTTCACGACCTTTGTCGGTGTTGTTACAATTTCTTTATTAACATTTTTTTCAACTTCATCAGTATCGACAAATTGAGCCATAGAACCTGATAATACAAAACAATCAGGGTCAAAAATATTTGCAAGTCCGATAATTCCATTTGTAATATCTTCCTGCCAACGATTAAAAACAGCTGTCATCTTTTCATCACCTGAATTTACACCATCAATAACATCATAAGTTGTCACATCTTTATTATTTAACATTTCTTCAGCAGTTTTCTTCAACCCATGACCAGATGCATAAGCCTCAAAGCAATCCCATGAACCACAAGTACAAGGGCGTCGTTTATCAGAATACATTTTAAAATGCATTTCGCCTGCTGCACCGTTTTTACCCTTAAATAATTTGTTATTTAGGATAATACCACCACCAACACCTGTTCCAAGTGTCAGCATAATTGAATCAGGGCAACCTTTTGATGCTCCGATTTCATGCTCGGCCCAAGCTGCACAATTTGCATCATTTTCCACAAATACAGGTTTTTCTGATAACGATAAAAAGTCCATTGTCGGATATTCTTTAGCAATATTCCCAGTTGAACCTAAAATTCCAGTGTTCTGATTATTAACAGCACCACAAGTTGAAAACGCAACGATATTAACATCTTTTTCATGCTTTTTGATTATTGATTTGAAAGTTTCTCGAATTTCATCAAAAGTGCTCGGTGTTGAATGTTTTTCTATTTCAGTTAAGAAATTTCCGTTTTCATCAAGAATGGCACCGTAGATTTTTGTACCACCAACATCTATTGCTAAAGCTTTTTTCATTATTTATTAACTCCTTTTTCAAAACTGTCTTGGACTCCATCCATTGCCTGCCTGCACAACTTGTACATTGAACGAACTTCACGCACAGTATATTCTCTGCCTAACAGTCTTACTTTTCTGTCATAATCAGGCAGTTTCTTTTGTTTTTCAGCTTGTTCCATTACTGCAAGCAAATTTTTTGCTCTATCTAATGGCGACAAAAATTTTATTGATGGTATTTTCATTAATTTATTTATTCCTAAATACAAATCTTTTAGTAATTAATTGTGGTCTTGTGATAGCGGAACCTATAACAACACAGTGTGCACCAAGCTCAAAAGCTTTATTAACTTGCTCAGGCTCCCAAATTCTACCTTCCAAAACCACAGGCATTTTTGTTGTCTCAACAAGTTGTTTCAATAACTCGAAATCAGGTTCTTTAGAAGGTGAATTGACAGACTCTAAAGTATAACCGGCAAGGGTTGTAGACAAAATATCTGCACCAGCTTCTTTTGCCTTGATACCTTCTTCAAGTGTTGAAATATCCGCCATTGCAATTCTATTATTAATATGAATATACTTGAATAAATCTGCAAGTTTTTCTCCATTTGGTCTCGGACGCTGTGTTGCATCAGTCGCAATAATGTCTGCACCTGCTTGCACAAGGTCAATCACATCTTTTACTGTCGGTGTAATATAAACTATTTCCTTGTAGTTCTTTGGTATCACGTTTGGCTTAGTCAACCCAATTACCGGCAAAGTAAAAAGTTTTTTTGCGATTTTGACGTCTCTAACCCCTGCCACGCGCAAAGCACCTGCCCCACCGTTGACAACAGATTTCATCATGGCTGTCATACAGCTTTCTGCATACAATGGTTCTGATGGCATAGCCTGAACTGAAACGACAACAATTCCCTTAATTCTATCAATAACATTATTCATACCTAAATTATATATTAAACATAAATAACTTTCTGTATATGGGTGGCATTTTATTTTTGCGCTAAAGATTTTGTAATTTTGTATAAAACTGTGACAAGAAAATCGTTGTTCCTGATAGTTTCAATATTTTTATAGATTTCATCAAGCAAATTCTTTGGGGTATTTAGGTGTTCAAAATTGAACAAATCATTGCATGAAATGTCAAATGCTTTTAATAATTTTTCTAAAGTGTTTGATTTGACAAAATTTTGCCCAGTTTCAATTTTGCTGAGTGACCTTTGCGAAATTTCGAGCTTTTCAGCTAATTCTTCTTGAGAAATATTCATCTGTTTTCTTAATTCGTATATTCTTTTCCCAAGTTGTTCTTTTATCATATCTTGCCTTTCTGAATTATATTATTGTAAATAGATACTACTTTTAAGGAACTACTAAGCGTAATTAATTTGACATTACGTTTAATAAGTGTTAGTTTAGACTTAATAAGCGTGCCGTATTTTTTTTCAGAAAGGTTTGATGATATGATGAAATTTTGGAAAGACAGGGTGAACAAAGAAAAAAGCGGTTTTACCTTCTCTGAAGGTGCTACGCACTTTCTGAGTTCTGCTCGCCTTGGGTTTACTTTAGCTGAAACTTTAATCACCCTTGGAATAATTGGTGTTGTTGCAGCAATGACAATTCCAACATTGATATCTAATCATCAGAAAAAGCAAACTGTTGTAAAGTTGCAAAAAGCTATATCTGTAATGAATCAAGCTTACAAACTTTCTTATGACGAGGTAGGCGAACCGTCAGTGACAGAAGCTTATAATATGGGGGCGAGTAAGTATTTTTCAACATATTGGGCTCCTTACATAAAATCTGCAATCCTTTGTGACACTTTTGCAAAATGTCATTATAAATCACAACATCCTTGGTCATTACCATCAGGGCAACCTAGTGATACGAGTGTAGTTTATGATAATAATAGAACTACATTTTATACAGCAGATGGGTTTTTATATGTTATATTTACTGCTAGTGGTCCAACAATAGATAAATTATCTGCAAATAATTCTGTTTATGTAGATATAAACGGAGCGGAAGGTCCTAATAAATATGGGCGAGATGTGTTTGTTCTTAATCGTGTTGAAAAAGATGGTGGCGGAATCCAACCTAGAGGCTTATCTTCATCAAATGAAGATATTAATAGAAGTTGTTCAAAAACTGGAGATGGTCTTGCATGTGCAGAGAAAATCCGCCGTGCTGGTTGGAAAATCGAAAATGATTACCCTTGGAAATAGTCATTGATATCTAACCTCATATTATGCTATAATTGTTTTATCATTGGCGCACCAGTATAAAAATTTGCCGACATACACGTATTTAGCGAGGAAAATATTAATGAATAAAACTTTAGTGAAATATCCGTTTTTAACAAAAGAGGTAGAAATTTACGAAAGAGACAATGGACACAAAATTGTCTTGGCTCACAAAGAAGGAGATATGGTCAATGTGTCATCTTGGGTCAAAACAGGTTCTATAAATGAAAATAATGACAATAACGGCATTTCACACTTCCTTGAACATTTAATGTTCAAAGGCACAAACACATACAAAGTTGGTGAATTTGACCGAATGTTAGAGTCAAAAGGTGCAATCGTCAATGCTGCAACTTGGAAAGATTATACATTTTTCTATGTAACATTACCAAAAGGCATTGACAACAAAGATTTTGACTTAGCGGTTGATTTGCATGCCGATATGATGATGAATCCTATTTTCCCAGCTGAAGAACTTGGTGCACCGTTTGATATAAACGACCACTCAGTGACAGACAAACGCGAACGTCACGTTGTTATTGAAGAAATCAGAATGAGGAAAGACCAACCTTGGACAAAAGTTTACAATGTTTGCAACAAAAACATGTACACAAATCACCCATATAAACGTGATGTAATCGGTACTCCTGAAATTATTTCGCAATTAACAAGGGAAGATATTGATAACTATTATCGAAAATACTATACTCCAAAGAACGTTACAACGATTATCGTTGGAGATTTTGACCACGAACAAGTATTAAAAACTCTTTGCGAAAAATTCGATTTTCCAAACAGAACTCAAGGCGAGAATCATGTAAATGCAATTGATTTGCCTGTATCTGAAACAAAATATGTGGAAACAAAAGCTAACGTAAACACATCATATTTGATGTTTGGTTGGCTCGGACCTTTGGCTAGAGAATTAAAAGCATCTATTTGTCTTGATTTAATCAGCATAATTTTTGGAGATGGCTCTAGTTCTCGTTTGCAACAAAATTTGGTAGAAAAATTGCCTGACAAAATCTTTAATATGATAGATTCTGAACATTATCAATTTAAAGATGGCAACAATTTCTTTATTCAGGCAAACTTTAGACCTGATGCAAAAGACAAAGCGATTAAACTTGTAAAAGAAGAATTATCAAAACTTTTGACGGAAAGAATTACAGAAGAAGAACTTGCAAAAGCTAAAAAACGTACAAAATCGCGTTTTGCTTTTGCTGCAGAAACCGTATCTGAAATTGGCGAAACTATCGGTTATTATATGACAGTTTGCGATGACTTAAAATTAATAGAGGATTATTTGAGCGATTTAGACAGTATCACAATTGAGGATTTGGAAGAAACTATTCGCAAATATTTATCAATTGACAATGCTGTTATTTCTGTTCTAGTTCCAGACGAGGCATAACTAATGACAACCGAATTTGATGAAAAACTTGAAGAAGTTAGACTAAAATGTTTGCACTGTAACAAATGTTCACTGTGCCAAACTCGGACAAATTCGGTATTTTCAGCAGGTGTTCCAAATTCTAAATTAATGCTCATCGGTGAAGCTCCAGGGTATTATGAAGATATGAAAGGTGAACCTTTTGTAGGAAAAGCCGGACAGCTTTTAGATAAAATATTGGGTTGTGTCGGATTTTCAAGAAAAGAAAATATCTATATTTGTAATACCCTAAAATGCCGTCCACCTGAAAATCGTGACCCTCTACCGGAAGAAAAAGCAGCTTGTTGGGAATATTTAAATGCTCAAATTGAAACTCTAAAACCACGCATAATTTTGCTTTGTGGAAGAGTTGCGGTGCAATCTTTTATTGACACAAAACTTGGAATTACAAAACTTCGCGGAAAATGGTTTGAAGGACCTAATTTTAGCAAAATGATGCCAATTTTTCACCCATCATATTTATTGAGAAATGACAGCCGAGAAAAAGGTTCACCAAAATGGCTTATGTGGCAAGATATAAAAGAAGTCCGCAGAGTCTACGACCAAATGCAAGGGTAATGGCGCGGAATTTTTAATAATTCCAGAATGACAATATTTTTTTACTGTCCTTTTTTCCAATTTTAGGCATGCCATGCTCGTTAAAAATACCAACACATTGCCAGATATTAAGTTTTATTAAGATGAATTATCATGCAAAACGCAGACTGGGCAAGGGTTTAAAAATTTAGTATATATTTTATAGATAAAAAATAGCACTTTTTATATACTCAAATTTTTTATATATATGTAAGCAATGAGCGACTAGATTAGCAAAAAGGAGAATATATGGCGAGAGTATTAATTTCAATGCCCGAAGAATTTTTGAACAGAATTGACCAAGTTGCAGATGGTGAAAATCGTTCTAGAAGTGAATTAATTCGTGAGGCATTAAGAACCTACATTTACAAACAAAAAATCAAAGAATCTACAGGCGCATTGCAAAATGCTAATCTGTTGGAATCATTGTTGAGTTAATCAGCGGTAAGGAAAAAGGCGAAAAGATTTGGGATAAACAATTGCAGCCCTCGTTTGAGAGCTGCTTTTTGTTGTAATTATTTCCAAGGATAACTTTTATCAATTCGCCAACCTGCACGTTTTATTTTTTCAGCACAACATTCTCCGGTACCGGATTTTGAGCAATTTCTATCAACTTGTGCATTCGTAAATGAAGAAAATGCAGGCACTACTACTCCGCCTTTTTCACCATCAATTTTTCGTTCTAACATAAAAATATCTTTCCCCATAGTGTTTGGTTTAACTGTACCATTTATGTCTACATAAACCGAATTTACCGTAACTGTAGAATCGTCGCTGCCACCAGTATATGTCACAACAATATAGAAAAAGCCATCCATAGATGTAAAAGCGACTCTGGCATCACTTGTATGGACAGCAAGTCCATAAGGCGAGCCATTTGTCATTTTCCATTGCGGATATGCGCCATAGCCACACCCTTCAACACTACAAAGTGACTGTACTTTTATATATGGTGCCCAAAATTTGTCAAAATAATTTTGAGCACCCAACGTACGTGCTTCTTCTGCCGTAACTTCACCAACATCATCATAAGCTAAACGATAAGCCTGATTCATAACAGAAATAGCCTTTTGTAGTTTTACTACAGTTTGTTTTTTCTGATGAGTAGCTATTAAATTTGGTATTGTCATTGTCGCAACAACACCGATTATTCCAAGGGTAATTAATACCTCCGCTAATGTAAAACCAAATTTCACTTTAGTTTGTTGCGAATTTACATTCGTAGCAACTTCTGATAGGATAAATCTTCGTTTTAAATTAGCCCATCTTTTGTTATACATATCAAACCTTTCTCTTATAGTTAAAACAAAATAAATTATAGTGCAAAACATGATAATTATAGTTAATTAGCTATAATATGTCAACATCCTTGAGTTTGACTAAAAGAGAGATTAACATAAATAAATGGACTATAAGTTTGAAAATATTAAAATAATTGATTTTATAAAAACTCTAACCGTTTGCAAAGGTACTTCACTAAGAAAACTGGTCGCAAAACTCGCAACACAAAAAGGAGCAAGCGACTGTTACTCCAATTTTTATGCAAAATTAAAAAAAGAAACTATCAAATTCTCCGAAATTGCGGACATCGCAGATACTCTAGGTTATGAAATTATTTTTAAAGACAAAAACCTTTAATTCTTATTCTTTAGGAGCTTTGCGAATTATTCTACCACGCTCTTCTAATCTTTTTTGCTTGTAGCCGTAAAATGCATAAATCAATACACCAACCAACAACCAAATCAAGAAATATCCTGATGAAGTTTTTAATGTTTTCAAAGAGTATGCGATTAATATTCCGCAAATCAATATTCCGAGTAGTGGAAACCAAGGACAGAACGGAACTTTAAATGGTCTGTGCCTATCAGGAGCAGTTTTTCGCAAAATCAAAACTGCCAAACAAATAATTACAAATGAAGTAAATGTCCCAAAGTTACACAATGCTGCAGAAATATTCAAATCCATAAACAATCCGCAAACAATAACAACGATACCAGAAATCCAAGTCATAACATGTGGAGTTCTATATTTTTTGTGAATCAATCTCCAAGATTTTGGTAAAAATCTGTCACGACTGATTGCATATAAAATTCTTGTTGTTCCCAACTGATAAATTAACAATACAGAAGTCAACGCACATAACGCACCAACAGAAATCAAACCTGCAAACCAATTTTTGCCTACAAAGCTCATTGCATGTGCAATTGGAGCTTGGATGTCAATTCTTTCAATAGGAACAATACCTGTCAATACAAGAGCTACACATACATACAAAATTGTACAAATAACAAGAGTTCCCAAAATCGCAACAGGCAAATCTCTTTGCGGATTTTCTGTTTCTTCTGCGGTTGTTGAAATCGCATCAAATCCAATATAAGCAAAGAATATCAAAAATGCACCCATGATAACACCTGATGGGTCTTGTGGGAAAAACGGAGTCCAGTGCTCAGGTTTAACATAAAATGCGCCAACTACAATGAATGACAAAATCATGAACATATTAACACCGACCATGATACTTGCAACACGAGTTGATTCTTTTACACCTCTAATTAGCAACAATGTCAAAGCCAAAACGATAGCAACAGCAGGTAGATTCACCGCAAATGGAATATGTCCGAACAAATACGGAACTTTGTCATGGATATCCCAGTTATTGTTATTACATAAAGTAACCATTGTTCGATAATCATATCTTAACCACAAAGGGAAATTTACAATAAAATCAGGTAAATACTGTTTGAAACCTTTTAAGAATTGGATAAAATACCCTGTCCATGCACTTGCTACAGTGATATTACCAATTGCGTATTCCAGCATCAAAATCCAACCAACCATCCATGCCATAAATTCGCCCATTGTAGCATAGGTATAAGTATACGCACTACCAGCCACAGGAATCATAGCTGCAATTTCGGAATAACAAAGCGCCGAAAATACACATGCAACAGCAGCCAAAACCATTGATATTACAATAGCCGGCCCTGCTCCTGCACTTTCTGCACTACCAGTAATTGCAGTACCTATGATTGTAAAAATTCCGGTACCGACAACTGCTCCTATACCAATGATTATAAGGTCAAAAACATTTAAAGTCTTTTTTAACTCTGAACGCTTACTTGTATTAAGCAAGTCGTCCATACTTTTCTTTTTAAATATATTTCGGCTAATCTGTTTTAAATCCATAGTCCTAATTTTCACTCGTTCCATGTACAATTTCTTTATGTATTCTGTTTTCATTGTTTCTGTTTTTGATAAATCCGTATAGTAAATATATAATTGCACCAACGCCTAACCAAACAGGGAACAACAATGCGGAACTGCCAGCTTGAGAGGATTTATAAATCATCAAACCTCCGCAACAAATTATACCCAAAGCCGGTGTCACAGGTGAAAACGGAACTTTAAACGGTCTTGGTCTTTTTGGGTCAGTGTGACGCAAAATCAAAACAGCAACACAAACAATAATGAATGACGTAAATGTACCGTAGTTACAAAGTTCTGCTGCAACATCCAAATTCAATGTCAAAATACCAACTACTGCCAATATTCCAACTGTCCAAGTCAACAATGCCGGAGTTTTATATTTAGGGTCTAGCTTTTGGAATCGTTTTGAAATGAAGTGATCACGGCTCATAGCAAACAATATTCTTGTTGCTGCCATTTCCAAAACCAATAACACAGAAGTCAAACCAGCAAGTGAACCAACAGAAATCAGTCCAGCAGCCCAATTTTGTTTAGCCTGCATCATACAATATGCCATTGGAGCTTTCAAAAAGTCTAGCGGAACTGGCCCACTTGTATTTTGCATACCTGTCAATACAAGCGCAACCAATACATATACTATAGTTGTTATTACCAAAGAACCAATGATACCTATTGGTAAATCTTTTTGCGGATTTTTGCATTCTTCGGCAGCAGTTGCCAAAGCATCAAATCCGATATAAGCAAAGAATATTAAAAACGCACCAGCAAAAATACCTTCTGCACCGTGTGGAGCAAATGGTGTCCAGTTTTCAGGTCTGACAAAAAACGCACCAGCTAAAATAAACAAACCGATAACCGCAAGTTTGATAAATACCATTAAACCTGCCATTTTAGCAGAATCTTTTGTACCTTTAACCAAGATTGCTGTAATTAACAACACAATCAAAATCGCAGGTAAATTTATACAAATCGGCATACCCAAAAGTGTTGGAACATGTATATCAGGGTTTTCTGAAACAAGTTTACCTACTGAAAACACATCATTAGTCAACCAAACAGGCGGATGAGCAAGCCAAGCAGGCAAAACTTTGTCAAAACCTGCCATAAACTGTACAAAATGGTTTGACCAAGCACACGCAACAGCAATAAACCCAATTGCATATTCAAGCATCAAAACCCAACCTACCATCCAAGCGGCAAATTCACCCAACGTTGCAAAGGTATAAGTATAAGCACCACCTGCAACAGGAATCATTGTTGCAAATTCTGAATAGCATAAAGCTGAAAAAATACAGGCAATTGCGGCAATAATCATTGATACTACAAGCGCAGGACCTGCTCCGACAGAAGAACCATCAGCTCCACCTGCTGCGGCAATACCGACAACGGCAAAAATACCTGAACCAATAATTGCACCTACACCTAACACAATCAAATCAACAACACCCAAAGTTTTTTCCAACCCTTGAGCCTTTGCTTCAGCAAGCATTTCATCAGGAGCTTTAATCCTTGTAATATTTCTCAAAAAACTTCTGGTAAATGTCGCTCTGTTAAATTTCTCAGCCATTTATTTTCCTTATAATTGCATAGCAAAAATGCTACTACTACTTCCACTATCAATGTGCAAATTTACACAAGTGCTTTTTCTTTTTGGCAAAGAGGGAATCCCATTGCCTCTCTTTGTTCTACATATAATCTTGCTACAGCAGATGCCATCGTTCTGACTCTACCTATGAAGTTGTTTCTTTCGTCTTTACTGATTACACCGTGCGCATCAAGCAAGTTGAAAGTATGAGAACACTTCAAAACATAATCATAAGCAGGTAAAACCAACTTTGATTTCAAACAATTATCAACTTCTTTTTGATATAAATCAAACATTGTAAACAATGAATCTGTATCAGAAACTTCAAAATTATATTTTGATTGTTCGATTTCATTTTGTAAATAAATATCGCCGTATTTTAATGTATCATTCCACATAATATCGTATACAGATTCTTTATTTTGAAGATACATTGCAATACGTTCCAACCCATAAGTCAACTCAAGTGCCACAGGTTTAATTTCGACACCACCAACTTGCTGAAAGTATGTAAATTGAGTAATTTCCATACCATCAAGCCACACTTCCCAACCAACACCGGCAGCCCCTAATGTTGGAGATTCCCAGTTATCTTCTACAAATCTCACATCATGCTGAGTTAAATCAATCCCCATAGCCTCCAAACTTTTCAAATAAAGCTCTTGAGCATTATCTGGTGATGGTTTCAAGATAACTTGAAACTGAAAATAGTGACCTAATCTGTTAGGGTTTTCACCATAACGAGCATCGGTCGGTCTTCTGCAAGGCTCAATCATTGCAGTGTTCCAAGGTTCAGGTCCCAATGAACGCAAAAAAGTCGCAGGGTTCATTGTAGATGCACCTTTTTCAATGTCATAAGGTTGTTGAATTATACAACCGTAATCTGACCAAAATTTTTGTAAATTAAAAACTAGTTCTTGAAAATTTAGCGCCATAACATAAATCCAATATTGTACTATCTACACTCGTTTATTTATCGTATTACGGACATAGTATAATTTCAACTTATATGTAACATTTGTAACAAATAGAAGAATACAGAAAATATCATCCTGAAAGGATTAAAAATCTTGCCAACGTGTTTAACTTAGATAACGACATTAAATTGCTATCCTGCAGCAACAAATTGCGCCAACAATTCAGGGAATTTGTTAATCAAAGAATCGGCAAATTTTTCTGTATCAATTTGAGTCGTTACAATAGACAACAAATCCTGCGGAAGTTGAGTAATCATTTTTTGCAAATATTCAGGCTTAATTACCCTCATTGCCTTTACGGTATCTTCCTTATCGCGTTCTCGATTTATGATATGCGTATAAGCATCTGTACTAAATTTTTCAAACAATTTTGGCTCTTGATTTGTCATAAGATATGTCAATTCACGCTTTTGTGCAGGCTGCAAATTCGTTATGGCATTTTTATAATCTTGATCACCAAATTGTCCGATTTGAAGAATCAATTCATTTGAATTTCCTTGAGCCTCTTCCCCTGTAATACTTTCTACAATTTGTTGTAAATACATCTCAGGAATAGATTTCAAGTTTTCCAAAATTCGTTCTTTATCCGTGTCAAAATCGGTCAAAACATTATCAAGTTCTTTTTCCGGCATAAATTCAATTACTTGCTCTTGTGAAAACATCTCCATAACAGTTTTTACAAGTTCTTCTTTTGGAATATGTTTCATCAATTCAAGCAAACTATCTTGAGTAAAATAATTCAAACCCTGTACCAAATCATCTTGTTCTAGCATTGGAACAAGTTTTTCAAGTTGAGAAGATGTCATTGCCTGCATAATTGTCAATTTATTTTCAGGATCGGCAAGTTGAAAGAGTTCGGTCAACATATTTACATCAGTAAACATATCCGCAGCTAATTGAATAGCCTCCTGATTTCCTGCCGCAGCCTCAGCTTTGACAATCTCATCAACAGTCATGTTTTCATAGGTCTGCATCCTGATTTCAGGAATATTCAACCGTCTTTGGATATATGATAAATCTGCATTTATCGCAATTGACATAGAAAACCTCAAATTCTCTCTTTTATATATTAACGTATATTTTTTATTGAAATTTCTGTACTTTTAAAAACTTTTACAAAAAGTAATATATCCTGATTTTTACCTGATAGTGTAGATTTTACACCATCTAAAAATATAAACTTTTGTAAAATTTTCACTCATTTTGTAACAAAAATTTAGAAAAATATACTTTATATATATAAGGGAAAAATATAAGGAATCAGAAAAATGAGTTTTGATGTAAACATAGGCAGAGCTCAACCGGTAATCAAGGCAGCAGCAAGCATGAACAATGACGGAGGTTCAGGCGGATATACAGGGTTAATGATGCGCGGCTAAAAGAAAAAACAAGAATTTTCAAAAA
>ERZ1023701.360-NODE-360-length-15032-cov-74.685718_pt1 | contig 15032 bp, 7 predicted proteins | sample MGYA00380350_ERZ1023701 | MGnify/ENA primary metagenome ERZ1023701 (study PRJEB33179, sample SAMN07449025) | human gut metagenome | biome: Human-gut; feature: Human associated habitat; material: Faeces | host: Homo sapiens | place: India:Kasaragod | collected... | reverse complement strand
TTACGTTCCAACCTCTCTTATTCTCCTTTGGCTGCTTTAGAGCTTTATGTTAAAATTACTAACTCATAGTTTAGCACTCCGCAACTCATAGTTTTCTTTCTCGCAACTCATAGTTTTGGGCTTTCGTATTCAGTTATTCAGTTATTCAGTTTTTTTTCGGCCTATTACCTTTTGTGGTTGAAAAATAAAGTTTATTAACTAATATGTAATATATATAATATAATAATATAATTTACATTTTATATATTTTTCTACCCCCGAGTTTTCTGAAGGGTATCAATGCACCATTCCAAAAAAAAACTGAATAACTGATTACTGAATACGGAACATGGGATGATGGAAGGTAAAATCAATATAAAAAAATAGGGGAAAATGAGTATAAAAATAGTACGAAATGGGAAATGAACCCTAATGCTTGTATATACTAATGCTTGAATGCATAGACAAAGTATAAAAACATTTAATTGTGAAGAAAAGAATGTGTGAAAGTACCAAAATCGGGAATTATTTTGTATCTTTGCCACAAAGTTATAGCATTTCACCAATGAAAATACATTTAATAGAAATTGATAGTACTCATTATGGCAACAAAAAGTAACAGATTGGTTCCTGCCAGGGCGATTCACCCAGGAGAAATCTTGCGTGAAGAGTTGCAGGAACGTGGAATCAAGCAGAAAGAATTCGCCCAATTGATAGGTGTTCAACCTACTCATTTAAATGAGTTTATTAAAGGCAAGCGCAATCTTAATGAGGATTTAGCCATGAAATTTGAGAGGTATCTTGGCATACCCTTCAAGTCTTGGATGAATCTTCATAATGGCTATGTGTATGATTGCAAGGCAATAGAGGAACGTAAAATAGAAGAAGAACGTGCTGCTGATTACGAAGCAGCATGCGCTCAATTGTTCAATTTGCATATATTGTATAAAAGATTAGGTATAGCCCAACTTGCATGTGTTTTGCGAGTACAAAAAATAAAAGAGCTCTGCCCGTTTGATCTGTTGTCAGCCCAGGAACTTAAATTACAGGTAGCGGGATTGTACAAGCACAGTGAAAAGGTTCAGATTGATGAAAAGAATATGTTGACATGGCTAATTTTGAATAGGTTAGCATTGGAAAATATATCAGATCAAGTTGCTTCTTATTCACAAGGAAATGCTCAAAAAGCAGCAAAGGAAATAGCACAGATGGCCAACGAGCGTTCTGTAACTATAGACAAAATTAAGCAAAGTCTTAATAAATATGGGATAGAATATCTTGTTGTAGAAAAAGTAGAAAAAGCACCGGTTGATGCCTATTCTTCATTTTATGGTAAACATCCTGTTATTACTGTCACTTACAGATATAATGATTTGGATAAATTGGTCTTTGATATTTTACATGAATTATACCATATAGACAATCATCTTTCTGATGCTCAAAAGGCGTTTATTGCGGTTGATGGTGGAGAATATTCTACTGATCCTCGTGAAAAAGAAGCTAATGTGTTTGCTCGCCAAACTCTTATACCTGATGCTGTTTGGAAAAGTATCTTGAAAGTGGGGTGTAACAGTCTTGATCCTTACAAAATAATCAAAACTATTGCGCAAGAAGCTGAAGCCAATGGTATTAGCCCATCTATAGCGGTAGCCCGTTATAAGCACGAAGCCAACTGGTATAAGACATCATCTTATAGATCACCTAAAATTCAATAATTAGGGATGCTATCTCGATAGAAGTTATTCCTGTATGAAAATAGCTGATGGTATCAAGTTTGAGGGGCAAAATGTATAATCTTAGAGTGACAACGTCTGTGATACTAAGATATTTGTGCAAGTAGTACTTGCACAAATCTTCTGCCGATGCCAAGCTGTATAGTCTCAGCAAGGTGTTTACTGATTGGCAGCCTTTGTTTCCTTGGGCGATACAGATGGTCATACAGATGTGAAAAAAGTATTGAAGAAATAGAATAATAGCCTTCGGGATATGATTGTCCCGGAGGCTTTTTGGGTTATCGCTACTGTCATGACATATTTCTATTAATCAAAACAAAAACTCCCTGATAATATGAACTGTTATTTTTAGTTGCACAAAATAGCCTTTTTCCGAAAAGAATCAGATAATCCACTAAAATTCTACATATAATCCACCATACTTAGCCTCTTTTGGCGTAATTTTGCCATCACCAAACGTATTTTCTGAAAAAGGAAAGCATTGAAAAGTCGATGCTTGATTACGGATTGGCAAGAGAATAAACAACTACAATTTTAATATAAACCGAAAGTAACCAATGAAAAAGAATGTTTTAATGACGGCTGTCATGCTGCTTGGTATCATGACAGGTTGTACCGACAGCTTGGAGCAGCAACTAGCTCCTGCAGCAGAGGTTGAAACTGAGTTGGCAACAAGAGCTTCTTCAGGTCGCCTTAGTACTTACACACCTCCATCGTATATTGATGATTATGCATCAATGGCAGGTTGGGACCAGCGTGGTAGTTGGAATTTAGCCAACGTGCATGACCCTACGGTTATGAAGGCTGATGACGGCTACTACTACATGTATCAGACTGATGCCTCTTATGGTAACAGTTTGGATGGACATGGCCATTTCTTCTGCCGTAAGAGCAAGGACTTGATCAACTGGACTTGGGTAGGCTCCACCATGAGAAGACAGCCTTCCTGGGTGGCAACCAAGGTGAATGAATATAGAGCAAAGGAGGGCCTTCCTGCTATCAAGCATTTTCGTTATGGATTTTGGGCGCCATGTGCTCGCAAGGTGAGAAATGGCTTGTACCGAATGTACTATTGCATTGTGGTCGACAATTACATCGGCAATGGCTTATATGCCGATGCAGCCAATTTTGACAACACCTGGTCAGAAAGAGCTTTCATCGGCATGATGGAAACTTCCGATCCAGCAAGCAACCATTGGACAGACAAGGGCATGGTGGCTTGCTCTTCCACTGACCATGGGTTCAACTGGGGAAGAAACGGTCAAGGTGACTGGAATGCATATTTCAAGTATAATGCCATCGATCCGTCATATATCATCTGCCCTGATGGCAAGCATTACCTCATCTATGGTTCATGGCATTCTGGTATTGTTGCCATGCGCCTGAACCCGGATACAGGTATGCCTTATGAGAATATCGGTGACCCATGGGGAGACATCAGCAAGTATGGCAAACGTATCTATACTCGCAATATCAATAGTCGCTGGCAGGCATCTGAAGCTCCGGAGATCATATATCACAATGGCTACTATTATCTTTTCATGGCCTACGATGAACTTTCTGTGGCTTACAACACTCGTGTGCTGAGAGCCAAGAATATAGAAGGTCCCTACTATGGAAAGGATGGCAGAGACTGTACCAACAAGGGTGGAGAGGCATATCCAATTCTGACACATCCGTACAAGTTCAACAATAGTCCAGGTTGGGTAGGAATCTCCCATTGTGCTGTCTTTGATGATGGAGAAGGTAACTGGTATTTCTCATCACAAGGTCGTTTGCCGGCAGGAGTAAATGGCAATCCATATTCAAACGCACTTATGATGGGACAAGTACGTTCCATTCGATGGACACAGGATGGCTGGCCAGTCATTATGCCTGAGAGATATGGTGATGTGCCACAGCTTACCATTCTCGAAAGTGAATTGAAGGGAACCTGGGAGAATATCACCCTGGAGTATAATTTTGGTCAGCAGTGCAATTCTGAGAGCATGACACTGGGTAGTGGTCATAAGATTACTGCAGGTTTCCATGCTGGTGGCAAGTGGTCCTACGACAAAGCAAATGCCATTCTCTACATAGATGGCATACCTATGTATTTGCAGAGAGAATGTGATTGGGAATCCAATCCTAGAAAATATACTATTGTATATTCCGGACTCAGCAACTACAATAGTACAAGGAACCGCAAGTCATATTGGGGCAAGAAGAATTAAGACATCAAAGGAATTAAGGTAAAAGATGGATGACAAAAAGAAAGTTGCTGATTTGACTATCAAGTCAGCAACTTTCAGCTTTTTTCTTTTTTTTGAAAAAACTATCTCTTTGTTATTGATTTCTGCATAAAAATACCGGATTTATGCATTTTGATGGGGGAATATGGAAAATTGAAAGATTTTCGCTAAAAGTTATGGCGGTTTCATTTTTTTTTCTTACTTTTGTAGCCATGAAACACAGATCCTATGGTTTCGCTCCAATAAAGAGGAATTGATGCTTTTGTGCGGATTTATTTCATGTTGAACCCATAAAGCTAATGACCATGAAGCATCACCTCGTAGCCATTCCCCGTCGTTATGGAATACTCTTCCATCTGTTGGCTGGTATGTGCATTTGCATACTTGCTAATTATAGTAATAGTAACCTCGACCTGTTGCCTATCAAGTTCTTCTTGGAGGAGATAAACAGGGGCTGGCGAAGAGCCGCACGCATTTCAAGTCGTATATGGCGCCTGCGAGTGATGGCAGGAGCGAGAAGGTGGGCAGGGTGAATACCCACACCTATCTGGTATGGACGGAGAAGGGCCGCAAGTTCATCCACGACCTAGCCCATCGTTTCTGGGAACTCGCCGAATTGTATGAGGTGAAGAATCTCTAAACCCTTCATCCTGAAACAAGGATGAAGAAAGGAAGAAAACAATAAAAATGAGAGGGTGTGCCATAAGTCCATGACACACCCTCTTTATTATTGTGATAATTGTAACTTGAGTAAACTTTATTTCTGTCCTATCCTGTAAACCTTTCTCATGTGTGCGTCAATAAACCCGCATGAAGCCACAAGCGGCAAAATCTTTGCTTCGTCCTCTGCCGTGAGGTGTCCAACACGCTCGGCTTTCACTGCCGCCAATGCCCCTTTAGCATCGTCTATCAACATGCCATTGACTCCTTGATAATCTGCACCTGGCGAATGTGGTTTACCATTGCGTCCGACGCACCGCCTGCACGTGCAATGTCAATGAGTGTAAGCACATCTTTCTGTGGATCGTCTTTCATTCGCTCGCACACCGCTTTGTAAGCATCATCGTGCGACAATTCCGAAAGTTGCTTGGAGTCAACGTCGCCATATTGGGCTATGGTCTTATCCAGTTCCTCTTTTTCCATATCGGCTATATAGTCCATGTCCGGCGCCGCCGTGGCATAAACCGTTTGTTTTTCGTCCACACGAATAGAAGAAATAAAACCTTTGAGGTCTGTCGACTCGTCGCCGTTCTCTGCCATCTTCACCACTTTGTAAGTGAGCGATGGAACGGGACCTAACTGACGCGTCTTAAACGTGTCCTCTGCAATGGTCAAACCATAGGTAGCCAAATACTCACGTTGCGCAAAATACATGATTTTGAACAACTTGATATAGTCCACGCCGTCCTTGAAGTGCTGCAATATATACAGTACAACCGCCGCTATCTTGTTTATCTGTTCTGGTGATTTCATTTCGTTATAACGTATTGTTCTGCTGCAAAGATACTGCTTTTCGTACAAAAACACACAATTAGTTACTTACTTATATGGTATTTTAACACAAAATGTTGTGGATTTGGTATAAAGCCACCAAAAACGACAAATTACCGGTACGAAAAACGACGAAATCTATGAAGAAACGAAAAAGAGGATGTGTCATGGACTTATGGCACATCCTCTTTCTCTCTATATATAATAAGGTGTATTATAAGTTGTTCAGCAAGTCGGCCTTGCCATCATTGATCAACTTAATCACCAACTCGCCAAACAGCGTGTTCTGCCATGCAAACCATGGACGGGTGAACTTCGATGCATCATCCTTGTGGAATGACTCGTGGATGAAGCCCATGCCCGCATCCGTGTTCAGCAACATCTTCATGCAGAAACGAATCTCGTCGTCGCTCTGGGCTGTGAAACACTTCATCATGATAGACATAGGCCATGGCATGTCGTATCCGATGTGAGGACCACCGATACCCTCGCCAGCCTTGCCACGGAAGAAGCAAGGATTGTCCTCGCTCCAAACAAAACGGCGGGTGTTCTGATAGATAGGGTCGTTCATCGGAACATCACCCATATAGCCCATACCCAACAGGGATGGCACGTTGGAATCGTCCATCAGGAGCTGGTTGCCGAAACCGTCAACCTCGTAAGCGTAAATCTTGCCGTACTTAGGATGGTTGTAGATGGCATACTTCTGCAAGGCTGCCTGCACCTCATCGGCAAGACTGCTGCAATCTTTGGCAATCTTCAGGGCTGCATCCTTCTTTGCCGCATCCTTCTCAGCCACATGCTTCAAAATCTCGGCAGCCTTGTTCATGGATGATACTGCCATGAAATTAGAAGGAATCAGGAATGGAAGAATCGTGGCATCATCCGATGGGCGGAACATGGAGGCAATGAGGCCCACTGGCTTCACCGGAGCACCGAAACCGTCCCAGCCGATGGTATCGAAGGCACGGTCGGAAACACGGGTAAAGTGATATGCCTTGGCTGTCACCTTGCGCTGCTGCTCGTGGAAGGTCTTCAGGATGTTCTCCACAGCCTGCATCCATACTTCGCCGAAGATGGAGTCATCGCCTGTCACCTTCCAGTACTCGTAAGCCAGGCGGATAGGGTAGCAGAAGGAGTCAATCTCATACTTGCGCTCGAATACGTCCGGCTGCATCTTGGTGCGGTCTTTCACCCATCCGGCACCCGTAGGACCATCGTTGAAGGCATTGGCATAGCGGTCGATGTTGATGCACTTCAGCTGGCGCAGAATCACGCCCCTCAGCATCTTCTTCAGCTTCTCGTCCTTGTTGGCGAGGGCTACGTATGGCCAAACCTGCGCACCTGAGTCGCGGAGCCACATGGCTGGGATATCGCCTGTATATACAAATGTATCGTCGTCACCGTTTTCGAGCACACGGTAGTGAACGGTGCTCTCCAGGGTGTTAGGATAGCAGTTGGCAAACATCCAAGCCAACTTTGGGTTCTTCTTCAGCAGTTTCTGCACTTCCTTGATCTTCTTCTCCACGGCGGTGGAGGTGAAGAGGCGGTCCTCCACTGGCGGACGCTTGGATTCGTACTTGCCATCCACCGGTGTCACCACCTTGGTATAGCGTGCATGCACATCCACCTTGGCGTTCTCCTGAGCCATCGCTGTCATGGAGGCAAGAAGAGCCATTGCTAAAATAGTCTTTCTCATTTTCTTATCTTTTGTTAGTTAGTTCATATTATGAAAAATCTTATGGTCGGTCGGCAGGACGGGTGCCCCACTTGGATGGCTGGCTACCCATCTGTATTTCCAGGGTGCCGCCCTTCATGATGTCGTTATACATGATGTACGACTTGGTGTATGGCTTGCCGTTCAGCTTGATGTGCTGGATATACATGTTCTCCTTGCTGTTGTCCCTGCAGATGATGCTGAAGGTCTTGCCCTTGCCTACGTTCACCGATGCCTTGTCGAAGATAGGACTGCCGATGATGTATTTGCCGCCGGCTGGCTCTACCTGATAGAGTCCCATGGATGAAAGCACATACCATGCCGACATCTGGCCTACGTCCTCGTTGCCGCTCAATCCGTCGAAATCGTCCTTGTACATCTCGTTCATGGTCTGGCGCAGCAGACGGGCTCCCTTCCAAGGTTGGCCCACATAGTTGTACATGTAGAGCACGTGATGGCTAGGCTCGTTGCCGTGGGCATACTGGCCGATGAGTCCTGAGATGTCGGGAGATGCATTGTCGCCCATGCTGCCGGTGACGATGAAGAGCGAATCGAGCTTGGTAACAAACTTCTGTTCGCTGCCGAAGAGCTTCACGAGTCCGTGAACATCGTGTGGCACCAGCCAGGTGTATTGCCATGCATTGCCCTCGGTGTAATCGTCGTCACGATGCTCGGCGGCGAATGGGTTGAATGGGGTGCGGAACTTGCCGTCGGAACCGATGCCGCGCATGAATCCTGTTTCCTTGTCGAAGTATGTGCTGTAAGATTTAGCTCTCTTCTCGAAATACTTGGCGTCTTGCTTCTTGCCCAGCATGCGCGCCACCTTAGCCACGCAGGCATCAGCCAGGGCATATTCCAGACCCTTTGCCACGGTTTCCTTGGTCTTCTCCTTGTCGTAAGGCAGATAGCCGTATTTCTTGAGCAGACCCAGGCCGCGGTCTTCTCTCAACGCCGACTGCTTCATTGCCTCGTAGGCGCCTTCCTTATCCTGTACGTAGCCCTTCAGTACCATGTCGGCAAGCACAGGGATGCCCGGGTTGCCCACCATGCAGTTGGTTTCGTTACCCATCAGATGCCATACCGGCAACTGGCCCTGCTGGCGATAGATATTGATGAAAGTGCTTGCCATGTCTGGAAGCATATCAGTATGAATCATCGTCATCAGCGGATGAGCCGCACGATAGGTATCCCAGAGCGAGAGGGTGGTGTAGTTGGTGAAGTTACCATCGTATACCTTGCCGTCGGCACCGCGATACTGTCCGTTGACATCCGAGAATACGGATGGAGCGGTCATGGTGTGATACATCGCCGTGTAGAAGATGCGGCGTGATGCGGAATCGGTGGTCTCGATGTTCACCTTGTTCAGCTCTTTGTTCCATGCCTCATCGGCAGCAGCCACCACCTGTCGGAAATCCCAGTCCGGAATCTCCTTCTTCAGGTTCAGCTGAGCGTTCTCGGCGCTTACAGCCGACATGCCCGTCTTCACCATCAAAGGCTTGGTAACATCTGCTGCCGTAATCAGCCATCTTCCGGTGCCTAATGGCTTCACGGTGACAGGCTGCGAGAATTCGGCGAAGAAGAATGCCTTCTGGTCGTTGGCCCAACCCTTGGAGAAGCGATGGCCTGCCAGAGTGGTAGAGGTAATCTTATCTACGTTGTAATCCTTTGCCGCATCCCATCCGATGCCCTGCTTCAGGTCGAGCACCAGCTGTGCCTGCTGTGCATCTGCCCCGAAGGTATAGCGTTGGAATCCGGCACGCTGGGTGGCTGTGAGCTCTACCCACACGTTGGGCTGCTGCAGTTTTACGGCGTAATAGCCCGGGCGCACATTCTCGTTGGCATGACTGAAGAGGATTTCCTTCTGGCTGGCATCAGTTACGGGCAGGAAAGCCACGTCGCCCAGGTCGCCGATACCGGTGCCGCTGAGGTGCTGATGGCCGAATCCGATGAGCACGGAGTCGGAATGGTGATAGCCCGAGCACCAGTCCCAGCCACGTGATGGCTCAGTAGGGCCCAGCTGCACATATCCGAACGGAACATTGGCTCCGAGGAATACGTGACCGTGACCACCCGTTCCGATTCTTGGATTTACAAACTGGGTGAGATTGCCCAACTTAGCCTGTTGAGCGAAGGATGCCTGTGTGAAGCCGCCGGCTATCACGCAAGTCATCATGAATAGATTGATCAGTTTCTTTCTCATAATGTTTAAATCGTACAAACTATAGTTTGCATGAAACTATCAGCATGAATACTTGATATTAAATTTCGTATTGTTTAGAATGTTATTAAATTTGTTGCAAAGATAAGAAAAAAAACTGTTATCACCCAAGTTTTCCGTAAAAATCTGAGGGATAAGATGGGTTTTTAGAATTAATTAATTATTCTTTGTGTTTCTGCTACATTAAATGATTCTGTTTACTTATATTTCGTGAAAAATTAAATAAAACCTTGATTTTGTGCCTAACTTTCGTTTTGTAATCTAATAAGTATTGTTTGCTTACAGAATGTAATTAATCTGTGAGCTGTATTTGTCTATCTGATAGTGGTGCAACTTTATGAAGACAAAAAGCAAGAGAAATCTTCTTTATTCTATCAAAAAGTAGTAATTTTGCAGTCAAAATCTAGCAAAGTGATATTTGTTAGCAGGTAAAAAGATAAAAATAACCGTAAAAGAAAGGAAAAGATATTATGTGTGGAATCGTATCTATCTTCAATATTCAGGAGCAGACTCCTGAATTGCGACAGCAAGCGCTTCGTATGAGCCAGAAGATTCGTCATCGCGGACCAGACTGGAGTGGAATCTACTGTGGTGGTTCTGCTATCCTGGCACATGAGCGTCTGAGTATTGTAGACCCTGAAAGTGGTCGCCAACCTTTGTTTGCACCAGACAAAAAACAGGTGCTTGCCGTAAACGGTGAGATTTATAATCATCAGGACATCCGTGCTCGTTTTGCTGGCAAATACCAGTATCAGACGGGTTCCGACTGCGAGGTGATTCTTTCTCTCTATCGTGAGATGCGAGCAGATTCCGACTTTGATACCTTAATATATAAAGGTGAGGATGCGCTCCACGCCCGTATCTCCAAGATGCTCGAAGAACTGAATGGTATCTTTGCTTTCGCTCTTTACGATGCCGAGCGTGATGAGTTCCTCATCGCTCGAGACCCGATCGGAGTCATTCCTCTTTATATCGGTTATGATAAAGATGGAAAGGTATTGGTGGCAAGTGAGTTGAAGGCTTTGGAAGGTCAGTGCGACCACTATGAGCCATTCCTCCCAGGTCATTATTATTATAGCAAGAACCCTGGCATGAAGCGTTACTATACACGCGATTGGTTTGAGTATGCTGCCATGCAGAAAAAATATCAGATTGATGATGCCAAGAAGGCTGAAGAACAGCTGAAGGATGCTGAACCTCAGGAGAAAGCGGCAGTGAAAGAAATTCATGATGCTTTGGAGGCTTCTGTCAAACGTCAGTTGATGAGTGATGTTCCTTATGGTGTTCTTCTCAGTGGTGGTCTTGATTCTTCTGTTATCTCTGCCGTAGCCGAGAAATATTCTTCTACCCGTGTGGAAAATGGGGGAGAGACCAAGGCTTATTGGCCACGTCTGCACTCCTTTGCTGTAGGTTTGAAGGGTGCGCCTGACTTGGCAAAGGCACGACTGGTAGCCGAGCATATCGGAACCGTGCATCACGAAATCAACTATACCATTCAGGAAGGTCTGGATGCAATCCGTGATGTCATTTATTTTATCGAGACCTACGATGTGACCACCGTCCGTGCATCTACCCCGATGTATCTTTTAGCGAGAGTCATCCGAAGCATGGGTATCAAGATGGTGCTTTCGGGCGAGGGTGCCGACGAGGTATTCGGAGGTTATCTCTACTTCCATAAAGCACCGGATGCCAAGGCATTCCATGAGGAAACCGTACGAAAGTTGGGTAAGCTCTATCTCTACGATTGTCTGAGAGCCAACAAGAGTTTGGCTGCATGGGGCATCGAGGGCCGTGTGCCTTTCCTCGACAAGGAGTTCCTGGATGTAGCGATGGGTATGAACCCGGTTTTGAAGATGTGCCCGGATAAGACCATCGAGAAAAAGGTGGTTCGTGAGGCATTTGCCGATTTGCTTCCAGAAGAAGTGGCATGGCGACAGAAGGAGCAGTTCTCCGATGGTGTGGGCTATTCATGGATTGATACCCTGAAGCAGATTACCGCATCTGCCGTCAGCGATGAGCAGATGGCGCATGCTGCTGAGCGATTCCCTATCAACCCTCCACAGAATAAGGAGGAGTATTATTATCGTTCTATCTTCGCCGAGCATTTCCCAAGCGACAGCGCTGCCAAGAGCGTACCTAGTGTGCCTAGCGTAGCATGTTCTACAGCTGAAGCCCTTGCCTGGGATGCCTCATTCAAGAACCAGAACGACCCTAGCGGCAGAGCCGTGGCGGGAGTTCATGAACAGGCGTATAAATAAGTGAAGAGTGGAGAGTGAAGAATCACTTTGCACATCATATTTAAGTAATAAAAATAGTTAGAAATAACCGATATAAAACGAACAAGAAATGGAAAAAGGATTGTACAGTTCAGCCTATGAGCACGATGCGTGTGGCGTAGGTATGGTGGTGAATATCCACGGTAACAAGAGTCATGAGCTGGTCGATAACGCCTTGAAGGTACTCGAGAACATGCGTCATCGTGGTGCAGAGGGTGCCGATAACAAGACGGGTGATGGTGCCGGTATCATGCTCCAGATTCCACATGAGTTTATTCTTCTTCAGGGTATCCCAGTGCCTGAGAAGGGAAAATACGGAACGGGTCTCGTCTTCTTGCCTAAGGACGAGAAGAAACAGCAGGATATCCTCTCTATTATGATTGAAGAGATTGAACGTGAGGGACTTCAGTTGATGCATCTGCGCAATGTGCCTACCAACCCTGACTGTCTGGGTGAGGCTGCATTGAGCAACGAACCTGCCATCAAACAGGTATTCATTACGGGCGTTACCGATGATAAGGTGCCTGTCTTTGAGCGCACCCTCTATCTTATCCGCAAGCGCATCGAGAAACGAATCAGTGATCCTGATTTCTACATCTGTTCGTTGTCTAATTCGAACATCGTATATAAGGGTATGTTGAGCAGCCTCCAGCTGCGTCAGTACTATCCTGACTTGACCAATAATTATTTCACAAGCGGTTTGGCATTGGTTCACTCCCGCTTCTCTACCAACACCTTCCCAACATGGAGTCTGGCTCAGCCATTCCGTCTCCTTGCCCACAATGGTGAGATCAACACCATCCGTGGTAACCGTGCCTGGATGAAGGCTCGTGAGAGTGTGTTGAGCAGTGAGGCTCTGGGCGATATCCGTGAGATTTCTCCTATCGTCCAGCCTGATATGAGTGACTCTGCCAGCCTCGACAATGTATTTGAGTTCTTCGTGATGAGCGGTCTGTCATTGCCTCATGCCATGGCTGTGATGGTGCCTGAGAGTTTCAATGACAAGAACCCTATCTCTGAGGATCTGAAGGCATTCTATGAGTACCACTCTATCCTGATGGAGCCATGGGATGGTCCTGCCGCCCTGCTCTTCAGCGATGGCCGTTATGCCGGTGGTATGCTCGATAGAAATGGTCTGCGTCCTGCCCGCTACACCATCACCAAGAACGATATGATGGTAGTCGCATCTGAGGTAGGTGTGATGGATTTCGACCCGACAGAGATTGCCGAGAAGGGTCGTCTACAGCCTGGTAAGATCCTCTTGATTGATACCCAGGAAGGCAAAATCTATTATGATGGTGAAATCAAGGAGCGCCTGGCTGCCCAGCATCCATATCGCCAGTGGTTGAACACCAACCGTATTGAGCTGGAGAAACTTCGCAGTGGCCGTAAGGTGGAAAATGGTGTGGACAACCTCACTCGCAAGGAATTGGAATTCGGTTTTGGCGAGGAAGATATCGACGGTACTATCATCCCAATGGCTACCAAGGGTCAGGAACCTACTGCTTCTATGGGTAATGATACTCCGCTTGCTGTGCTTTCCGACCAGCCACAGATTTTCTTCAACTACTTCCGTCAGCAGTTTGCTCAGGTTACCAACCCTGCCATCGACTCCATCCGTGAGAACCTCGTGATGAGTCTTACCGAGTATATCGGTAGAGTAGGTTCCGGCATCCTGAACCCAGACGAAAGCAACTGCAAGATGGTTCGTCTGCCACATCCTATCCTGACCAATACCCAGCTGGATATCCTTCAGAATATCCGCTACAAGGGATTCAATACAGTAAAACTCCACATGCTCTTCGAAACCGCCAAGGGCGAAGAAGGACTGCATGAGGCTCTGGATGAGCTCTGCAAGCAGGCAGCACAGAGCGTGGATGATGGTTACAACTACATCATCTTGAGCGACCGTGGCGTGGATGAGACCCATGCCGCCATTCCATCTCTGCTCGCCGTGAGTGCCGTACATCATTATCTGATTGATGCCGGCAAGCGTGTGCAGACTGCCCTCATCGTAGAGAGCGGTGAGATTCGTGAGGTAATGCACGCAGCCCTGTTGCTGGGTTACGGTGCATCAGCCCTCTGTCCATACCTGACATACGCCATCCTCGACGACCTGGTAAAGAAGGGAAAGATTCAGGAGGATTACCATACAGCCGAGCAGAACTACATCAAGGCTGTGAAGAAGGGCTTGTTCAAGATTATGGCTAAGATGGGTATCTCTACCATCCGAAGCTATCGTGGTGCCAAGATCTTCGAGAGCATCGGTTTGAGCGAGAGCCTCCTGAAGAGCTACTTCGGAACAGAGGTGAGCACCATCGGCGGTATCGGACTCGAGACCATCGCCCGTGATGCCATCCGCCTGCACGACAAGGCATTCGAGACCAAGAAGCTCGAGTTCCTGCCAAGTATGGGACAGTTCCACTACCGCAAGGACGGTATCAAGCACGCTTGGAACCCAGAGACCATCGCCACCCTGCAGCTCGCAACCCGCAAGGGCGATTATGATCTCTTCAAGAAATATACACATCTCGTTGACGATAAGCAGGAGCCTATCTTCATCCGCGACTTCTTCACCTTCCGCAAGAATCCTATCTCTATAGATAAGGTGGAGCCGGTAGAGGAAATCGTGAAGCACTTCGTTACCGGTGCGATGAGTTTCGGTGCCCTCTCCAAAGAGGCTCACGAGGCAATGGCACTCGCCATGAACGCCCTCGGTGCCCGAAGCAATACCGGTGAAGGTGGTGAGGATAACGAGCGATTCCATTCTACACAGGATGGCATCAGCCTCTCCAGCAAGACCAAGCAGGTGGCTTCCGGTCGATTCGGTGTGACAACAGAATATTTGGTAAATGCAGAGGAAATCCAGATCAAGGTGGCACAGGGTGCTAAACCGGGTGAGGGTGGTCAGTTGCCTGGCTTCAAGGTTAACGAGGTCATCGCCAAGACCCGTCACTCTATCCCTGGCATCAGCTTGATTTCTCCTCCACCTCATCACGATATCTACAGTATCGAGGATTTGGCTCAGCTCATCTTCGACCTCAAGAATGTGAACCCTAAGGCGGCTATCTCCGTGAAGTTGGTAGCTGAGAGTGGTGTGGGTACCATCGCTGCTGGTGTGGCTAAGGCAAAGGCCGACCTCATCGTCATCTCTGGTGCTGAGGGTGGTACAGGTGCCAGCCCTGCATCTAGTATGCGTTTCGCAGGTATCTCTCCTGAAATCGGACTTTCTGAGACCCAGCAGACTTTGGTAAAGAACGGTCTTCGCGGACAGGTTCGCCTGCAGGTGGATGGTCAGTTGAAGAGCGGTCGCGACATCATCCTGATGGCTCTGCTCGGTGCTGAGGAATTCAGTTTCGGTACTGCCGCCCTCATCGTATTGGGTTG
>ERZ1023701.355-NODE-355-length-15213-cov-11.016163_pt1 | contig 15213 bp, 15 predicted proteins | sample MGYA00380350_ERZ1023701 | MGnify/ENA primary metagenome ERZ1023701 (study PRJEB33179, sample SAMN07449025) | human gut metagenome | biome: Human-gut; feature: Human associated habitat; material: Faeces | host: Homo sapiens | place: India:Kasaragod | collected... | reverse complement strand
ATTTTCTATTTGCTCATATAATTTATATTTGTTTTAAAATTCAAAAAGCCCTGCATACAAATGCAGGGCTTCATACACCAATCGTCACACTTAACAAGTTATGTACAACAATTACTCCTATATATTCATTCAGCGACTCCATTCGCACACAAACATATATTAATCACTAATCAATATATGTCTGACTTATAAATCCAATTTATATGTTTATTATATCGGAGGACATAGCTGTTTTCTTAACCTTATGTGTTTCAGTTCTATTGATATTAAAATACATCCTATTTTTCAAATGTCTCTACGTATCTCTCCAATTCTGCTACTTTATTAACTAGAATTGTATCTTTTTCATTAGAATTCAATTCATCATTAGTAATAGTCTTCATTATACATATATCAAGTTCCCTCCATATATGTTGCGACATATTTGCCTTACTATTCGGATTAATAAAATAGGAAGCTACATTAAAGCACATTGATAACAATGACAGAAATACTATTATATTGTTATTTCCTTTATTTGATGCATAAAATATAGTTACCAAAGTAGCTATTATTCCTAATAATGATAATAAATAATTCAAAGCCACAAAAAAAGTTCTCATTGAATACCATATTAAATATCTCTCACCCACATAATATGGAATTCTATAATCACCTGTAGAATATTTATCAATTATTTTTTCAATATTACTATCCGTAGGCGAAAGTCCTATAATATATAAAATTCCCGATGCAATAATTATTATTGTAAAAAATAAAAAGACTAAAATCATCCCTTTTTTTGATATAAAATCGCTAATTATTGGTATTTTCTTCATTTTGTCTTCACCTTTTTCATTTAATCACATTAAATTTCAACATTTTAAAACTCATGAAGATAGATTCCAATGTAATTTACAATCTTATAGGCTTTGATTATTATTCTTTTACTCTTCCGGTCTCATTAACCCCGTTACGTTTTCTGTTATATATGTAAGCCTTAGACTATCAAAATTCTCATCAACATTAATTGCCAACATTTCTGCAATATCATCATCTATTCCCGTCATATCCATCAATTGATATTTTATTGATTCCATTGAGTAGTTCTGATATATGCAGAAATTAATAACTGCTGACAGGCACCTTACAAGGTCATCCACTTCTTTGACTTTTTTCGCATAAGCTTGTCCATTTAACTTAAACATCATATTATATCTATGTATTCTATATTCAAATATATCGTTAATTATCTGCTTTTGCGTATCTTTGTCCATCTTTCTGAATTCATCAAATTTCAGATATATAAGCATTTCACTTTGTGCTTTCTTGACAAGCATATTGTATATGCTCTCTTCATTAATAGCACTTTTTATATAGTTATCTTCTATCTCATTATTTTTAACCATTGTCTTCAATTCTTCTATAATATCTGAAAATATCACATCTGTTTTATCCTCATTATCATAACTTTCAGCATAGCACTTTTTTGTCAGTTCTTCCTTCCATGCTTCTCCTACTTCTTCTTGAAATCGTTCCAGATTGTTTTTCATTTTTTGTCATCTCCTTACCATTTGCATTTATAATTTTTTGAGCAGGCACATTTATAATTTCGTTAAATTTTAAGCTCGTTGATTGTTTCTGCTTATCTATTGTTAGTGCCTGCTGTATATTCGTCAGCCATTGCCTTTGAACATCTGTATCTCTTTGCTCCACTATTTGAAATACATTCACATCAAACTTATCTTTATAGCTCTTGCTATTTCTTAGCACCTTCCGTTCCCATGCTTTTTTTTAATATTGGTCTTCTTTTTTTGCTTACTCTTCACTATTTTTTTTGCATACCTTATTCCATTATCGGTAAGATAATATATTTTGTATTTACCACTTCTTTCAGTTCTTAATACATCCGCCTTTGAATCTCTTATTCTTTTCATTATGTTTGAAAGATTTGTTGTGGTCACTTGCAACTCTTTGGCTAATTCATTATGATTCATAACATCTTTTTCAAACAATAGTTCAACTATTTTATCAGAATACCGTGAGTTAATATTTTTTATTTCAAGTAAGTCATTCTTGTAATCTGCTATTCTTGACATTATTGAATATAATGCCATCTCATATCCTGCTTCATATATTTTCCATAGTTTATCTTCAACGATATGTTTTATATCTTGATTATGCATACATACTACATCCTGTGTATCTATTATATTTACTATGTAGTTATATGATGCTCTTTGTTTTCTGGTTTTTCCTGGTAAATCCTCCTTTATTGCTTTATAATCAGATCTTAAAAAATCACTGAACAGCTTATCTTCAAGCTGAACATTCTTTTGAGCGAATTCTTTTGAACTGATTTTTCTTATATCATCCGTATGTACATTTTCTTTTCATATAATACTCCATTCTCTCACGTTTTATCCAATCATATCTACACCTTTATGATATACATAAATAAACATGCATTCTTATCGCTGCATTCGCATTTTCCGTCACGCATGTATACTTTATCAAGATTCCGATTGCTTTTTTATTGCACATACTCAGCTTATCATCTATCATTTCTCCTTCAAAGAAATCCTCAAGATAATAAACACAATCTTATAGTCTTCTTCATCTTCATCAAACAATAATATATGTTTTTCTTTAACCGATATCATACCATTATTTATATTCGCTTTTTGTAGAATCATGCCAATTTCTTTAAACGCGGATATATTATCCATTTTTACATCAAATGATTGCAATTGGTTAATTACTTTTCTGTTAATTAACGGCTTTATCTTACATATTTGTCTGGTTAACACTTACAGTGGTCTTCCTATCTCTTATATCATCACTCCGGCAAATATTGCAGATGTGGATGTTGCTGAAAAGCTGATTCAAAAGATGATGGATGACTATAAAAATAGACTCACTCCAAAATATTACATGATGGATGCCGGTTGTTGTGCTAAACTATAGTTGTAACACACCTACCTAATAAGATATAATTTTAGAAGGAAACATTATTAAACATCCACCGAAACGAGGTTACATATATGTCCAATACAATTATAACAAAAAGCACATCATCAATAACTAATTTAATACTACCTTTATAAGCTTGCACTGTTTATAGTCACTGATGACAATGATAAGTTAACTATCCAGAACGAATTCACACGTATGTGTTCTTACTATGATGCTGATTCTTACAGATTGGGGAAAGCTTTAGAGAATCTGATTATACAGAGAATGAAGATACATGAATACGCAGTTACTTATGAATTTCTCAAGACTTTCATATATGATACTAATCGTTTCTCTGCCCTTATTAACCTTACTGAAGAGAATATGCTCCTTTACATAATGCTTGAGATATGGCACAGTGAACAATCTCACAATACTATAACAGCAGATTCTTCATCTATAATCCATTTATTTGTTTGTCATGATGCCGGGCTTAATACTTTTCATAATATCTATTACGAAGTCAAACAAGCTCTGCGCCGTATATGGTTTGGCATGGCACAGCAATATCAGATGAAAATATGTGAATTAATATCACGATATAATCTATCACCAGATGCGCTTCTTGAACTAGCCAGATACTCCATCGAAGAATTCATGCTGATTTTCTTGACTTACATAGTAAGTGGATGCATGATAATAATATAGATTGTGATAATAACTGTTATCCTATGTGTAATTATAACAATAATGCTGATATTACATATCTGAATTATTCCTCAGATACACATATTAATCCTGATGAATACTCCAGAATTCTCTCTCTCAATCTTGACTATTCGAAGATAAGTATTATATTCTGTACGAACGATATGATGTATTGTAATGAATGCATATTATACCTAAAACAACTTATAATTACTGATAATATGTCACTGGATATTATTGTTGTTAAAGGTGCCCCCCGGTATGGCTGCAGGATATAACTATGCCATGCTACGCAGTGATGCTGGATACAAGCTGTATATTCACCATGACACATTTATCATTGACAGAGATATTCTGAATAAGCTTATATCTGTATTCAGGAATGATTCAGTTATTGGGATGATTGGCAATACAGGAACTACTCATCTTACCAATACTGCCAAATGGTTCACAAGTGATATAAAACAGCGCCGTGGTAATCTATACCACGATAAGCTGCTTAATGTACAACAATTCGAATCACTTTACAAACATGCTGATTACGCATACGCCGAGGCCATTGATGGTATATTTATATCAACCTCTTACGATATACTATGGCGCGAAGACATATTTGATAACTGGCATTATTACGATATATCTCAAACCTACGAATTCAGATATGCTGGACTACAGACTGTATTTATTAATATGCCACCTATAACACTTCTACATGAAACAACCGCCACTAAAGATTACAATAATTATTATGATAAATATTGTAATATATTTAAGCAACATTATTTTGAAATGTAACAGATAGGAATCATTCACATGAATAATAAACGTCCTTTATCAGATAATATTAATACAATAATAATACACGCCTCCTCTCTTATAGAATCTGGGAATTATATTGAGGCTTTTAATATCATTAACAATGCTTTAGTCACTTATGCCAATAAAACATCCGCTCACATTGCCATGTCTGATAATACTATGTATCTTTACATAATGCTTGAAATCTATATATGCAAATATACTTCTGAACACTTTTACGATAAACATATATTCGAAAGATATAATTATAGTCTTGATAATTTTAAGAATACACATACCCGCTTAAGATTCTTGTTAAGACGTGTATGTTTTGGATTTGATGTAATTCATCAATATGAATTGAATGCTATAATACAACAACAACGCTGCTATAACTCGTTTGAATTATAATAATATTCATGATATTTCAATACATAACAAATTATATGATAGCAGAATATCAATTATATTTTGTACAAATAATGAAGAATATTTCTTAAACACTACAATGACATATTATAAGCATTATAAATCAATACTATAGTATAAGAAATTATATTACAACTAATTATTATTTAAAACATACGGAGGCTCATTATGTTAAATTTTCCACCAGACTATTATGATACCGAAACCCGCAATGATTTCGTTATCGATTCTAAGATGAAAAGAGCATGGGCAGCCCAGCTTGAAGTTCTTGAAGAAATAAGACGTGTATGTACATCACACAACATAAGATTCTTCGCTGACTGGGGTTCACTGCTAGGTGCCGTCAGACATCAAGGTTTCATTCCATGGGATGATGATCTTGATATAGGTATGTTACGTGATGACTATATGCATTTTCTGGAAATAGCTCCTTACGAACTCAAACAACCTTACAAACTTAAAAGTCTGTATAATAATCCAGACCACGATATTGTAAAATGCCGTGTCATAACGGGAACACATATGTGTTTTGACAAAGACTATCTGGAAACTTTTCATCTATGCCCTTATGTTATAGGAATTGATATATTTCCTATAGATTATATTCCTCGTGATGCAGTGAAATCAAAGGAACAGACAGACCTTATTGAACTCGTTATGAAGGTTGCTGCTAAAGTTCCTGAAGAGCCACCTTATAATGACGAATGCATTGCTATTGTTCATAAACTTGAACAGGCTATTGGCATTGCTATTGACTGGAACAACAGACCATTCCATGAACTTAAGAAACTGGTTGATATCCTGTCATCAAGCTGTAAGCCAGAGGATGCAGATGAAGTATGTTCTATGATAGACCTTGCCGGAGGCTGGGATTATCATGCTAAGAAAGATTGGTATGCCGAATCTATAGAGATGCCATTCGAGATAACAACTATCCCTGTACCTGTCGGATATGATGGCATACTTAAGATAAAGTATGGTAATAACTATATGACCCCCGTTAAACGGCCTAGTTCTCATGACTATCCATTTTATAATAAGCAGGAACAGGCTCTTAAAGATGTTATAGAACAGGATTTTAATATCCCACTGTCTGATAGTGATATGCAACAACTCATCTTCGCCAAGATTAACGAAGCTATTAATTCGTAAAATAGGCAGTTATTATATAAAGTATTCAAGTTGTTTCAAGTTATTTGAAATTATTAAACTTCTTAATAAAGAGAATATTGCTGTTCCCCAAATAATAGAATCCCTTAAGTATATGTAACCTTATAATACAGTCTCCATCTACTTAAGGGAATTATTTAATATCTTATCATTCATCTATTATCTCTGAAGCTGAATATAATTCTGTGGAATATTAGTGAATATGTCTGTTGCACCGTATCCTGCATACTTATCCAGATGTAGTTCCTTCAGTTGCCTGCCATCCTCGTAGAATGGTTCATCCCTATTCCACGCCCTTACAGGCATATCCTTCATATCATCTGGAAGTTCATATATAAGTCCTCCTATATATGGATGCAATGCATCTGCTTCTGTATGCCTTGCCATTGATATACACTCTTCAAGAGATACTGCTAAAACTCCTGTCTTAGCGGTATTATCAAGTTCTTTTATTTTCATAATGGAATCTGCAAGAAACGATGACCATATAATATAATCTTCCATATTATATTGTTTCACAAGATTCATGGCTTTCTCTTCTATACCTGAATATCTTGTAACGCTTGTCTTTAATTCTATATTTATCAATTCGCCCTTCTCTATGCAATAGGGTTTCATCATAACCAACACTTCCTCAAGCGTAGGTACTTTACAATCTTTTCCTTGCTGCATATGTATATTTATATTCTTTATTTCTTCAAGCGTGCATTCTGCAACTGTTTTATCTATCCCTGTAACTCTTTTCAGGCTCTCATCATGAAATACTACTATATGCTGGTCTAAGGTAAGCTGTATATCTAATTCTATTCCCTTAATTCCATCAAGCATAGCTGCTACCCTGAAAGCTTCCAGTGTATTCTCAGGATATAATGTACAACAGCCTCTATGCGCCCATATATATGGCATAGACTTCTGTTTACATTGCAGCTGGAATCGTTCATTTAGCCCTTTATATATGTCAGAATTCCATTGTATGAATTGTTCCATCACACCAGCCATAGCCAGACTGACATTATTCATCTTATCAGACTTATACTCATTATCACTTATTCTTCGTAAGAATTCTCTTAGTTCGTATTGAAGTCCTGAATCCTCATATTCATACTTATATACCTCTTTTCTGTTCGAATCCTCATACCTTATCTCATACTCTTTAGTGAGCCACCACGGAGAACCAGCCAGTATATATCCATTGGTTCCTGTTATAACAAGCTGTCCTTCTGTCTTAGCTCCTATTCCTGTCTTAACTATAGCCGTCTTATCCTTGTAATCTATGAATGCCTTCGTATATGTATCTACTCCATTCTGTGCACGAACTGATCTGAATGTTATATCGTCATACTGACATCCCATCAATTCTATAACTGGAAGCAGAACATAACTTCCTAATTCCAGAAAGCTACCATTATATTTATCATTCATATATTCTCTGGTATTTAGCTGTGTAAGTCTTGTAAAAGCTGCCTCAACCTCTATTATTCTACCTATCTTTCCACTATCTGCTGCTTCTATAAGTGACTTATATCCAGAACAATATTCTGTCTTAAGTGCTTCCATATACACAAGTTTTCTGCTTGCTGCCATATCGATAAGTTCCTGCACCTGATTCTTCTTTAAAGCAGCTGGTTTCTCACATATTACATGTCTGCCACACTCTAACGCCATCCTGCTATATGTATAATGTGTTTCGTGTGGTGATGCAATATACACTGCATCTACATTATTCATCAATATATTCCAATCAGATGTATATAATTTAATATTATATCTATTAGCGAACTCTATAGCACTTTCTATCCTTGGATTATATACACAGCTTATATGTATCTCTGGTATATATGTCTGTATTGCCTGCACACATCTGCCTGCTATTCTACCTGTTCCTATTATTCCTATACGAATCATCATATCTTCCGTATTAATTCTTGTATCCATCTTATATTTATCCCTACATAGCTTTCATTCACCATATATTTTATTATAATTATAAATCATAACATTTCTGTTTCTATACATTCTTTCATATATACGCCTATTTCATGTATCGCATTCAATACATGACCACGCATATTTCTCGGAAAACTATTCACACATGGAAATGTTTCATAACTTAACGTTCCTTCATACTCTATAGCTTTCAATCCTCTGAATAAGCTATTCCAATTCTGTCCATCATAACTACAATCACCAAATGTGTAAGGCATCTGATGAATATCATTAAATGAATCATTTTCATGAATATGAAGTGCTTTAAGTCTGTTACCCACAACCTTGATATACTCATACGGATCTCTTTTCACTAACTGGAGATGTCCTGTATCAAGACATAATCCGAACAGTTCCTGACCAGCCATTTCATTAAGGGTATCTATATAACATACTACATCATAAGGATCTGCACACACGCCTTCTACTATACGTCCCCCCATGCCTTCATACAGGTTTTCAAAGCATACCCCTACATTATATTCTTTAAGAAGTGGAATTAACATTTGAAAATATGTTATATTCATCTTTCTTTCTATATCCTTATTATACGGATACTGCATCTTGAAAGGATGAATAACAACCCACGGAACACCAAGCATATTAGCTATTAATATGCTTTTCGGTATAACTACTCCTTGCATATAATCATTCTGCTTATTCTTTCCTTCTACTCTGACAGGATAAGGTGCATGCATCTGTGACGGTCTGATCCCATACTTCTCCATCGCCTTGGTGTATTGATTGAAATATATTGTAAGCTCCTCTATAGAGGCATCGAAGAATTTATTAACCTTTCCAGCATAAAGATCCGAATTCTTCAGAAAAGTATCTATATTAATATCAACTCGAGTAAAACCAGCTTCACTAATCATGCCGAAGCCTTTATCTATATCCATCTCAGGAATAATTCCTTTGGTCTGAACTCCTATATCTAGCATATATATCTCCACAGTATATTTATTATTAGTCACAACTAATGTACTTTCGCATAACTATCCGTCTTATTTGTCTATCAGGGAAATTAATTATCAGTCATAACTGACGCTCTTTCACCCTGCTTAGCAATTCACGCAATCCTGACATCATATAATATGATCCATATAATAATGATCATAATAACATCTGTATGACACTCCCATATAGTCCAACTGTCTTCCTATTGCATCATAATTGATATTACATATCCATACATTTCTTTCATCTTTGGTCAGACTAAGAATCTCTTCTGGTGGCAATATAGGTATTCCCATCAGTTCTTCTCCCCACTTATCAGGATTATTATCCACGAAATAATCTGGTCTGTATTTATCTCCCCAAGCTTCCATATAGCTTGCAGCCATTCTTCCAGCACCAAACAGTATAAGTTTCTTATCAGGCTGATTCAGATATTTTTCTATTTTATAGCAGCTTTCTAACCATTCCTGTCCGACTGCTTTCGTCAGCTTAAGCATAGCCATATGCAATCTTTGAGGTGTTCTTTTCCATGTTCCAATATTGTTAAATATATAATAACCATTATATCCTGTCTTATATAGCATTCCAATAATATGAACCCAATCAGTAGCCGGATATCCTCTGCCAACTGTGAATGTATAAGGCATTTGATGCTGGTCGCTATACCCATCATTGTCATTGACATGAACCAGTTTAATATAACTCCCACACTGCCTTATCATATCTCTTATATTAATTCCAAGAAGATTCGCATGTCCGATATTCACACATATACCACAATCTATTTCTGGACATAATTCTTTAAGTTTATCTATAAACTGCAACAGTCTTCCTGCATCAGAATAGGCATTGTGATAATATTTTCCATTAATATATTTATAACCATTTTCTATATATATAGCCATTCCTGCCTGACTAATAAATGTCTGGCTTGATATTATAATATTTTCTAATTCTTTCGGACAATTATCATCCATATTTTCTGTATCTATAACAATGTATGAAGCTTTACATCTTTGAGCTATATCAACAGCTCTTATAAGAATATCTTTTTTTTTATAATCACCAGCACTTAATATTTCTCTTAGTTTTAACTCTATTCCTATTATTTTTCCACCAGCGTTATTTATTTTATCAAATAATTCATCTGGTATATTCTCATCACTGATAACCGGCAATTCAATCGTTCCCATATCACTTACAAAGATATTCTCTATTGATAGCTGCTGGGTATATTCAATTCCTATTTCCACAACTTATCCTCCTCATACAATATATTTCACAACAGTACAGTATGATATTCAATGAAATCTTCACACAATGTTACTATCATTGTATTGCTAATCTCTTATTTTAAGATATTTCTTACGTTCTTTCTCTTTCATAAACAGCTCTATAAACTCTGACATAAGAACAGATTCTTCCGCCGTAAGCTTATAATCTTTCTTGTCAGTTCCATTAATCTTAGATATAAAATCACCTATCTCATATCTTAAGCCATCTCCCTGAAATCGTAGTTCATAATGCTCCACTTTCGATGCATCTTCATATCTCACGTCAAACTGTTTCATAAGCCACCAAGGAGATTGTGCTATTATATATCCTTTGGTTCCTGACACTACAATCTGTCCTTCCGTCTTAACACCAACACCCGTCTTGACAGTCGCAAAACCATTCTTATATCTTACATCTGCTTTAGTATATATATCCACACCTTTATCATCATATACACTATCAAAGCTGACTCCTTCATAATCCTGGCCCATCAGCTTAATAACTGGTACAAGAACACTTGGTCCGAACTCAAGAAATGCACCGCCATACTGTACATCCCTTCTTTCTCTTGACTCTGGGTCAGCAAGTCTTGTAAATGAAGCCTCTACATCTACTATACGTCCTATCTTCCCTGACTTGGCAATATTAATAAGCTGTTGAAATCCCGGGCAATATGCAGCCTTAACAGCCTCCATAAGAACAACACTATTATCCTTAGCCAGCTTATACAATTCCTCACTTTCATTGCGGGTAAATGATATCGGTTTTTCTGATAATACATGCTTACCTGCCAATATTGCCTTTTTAGTATAGTCATAATGTGTTTCATTCGGAGATGCTATATACACAGCATCCACATTCATAAGCATATCTTCATATTTATCTATATAGCACGCTATCTTCTCCCTGTCTGTGAATCTATCAGCGCTTTCTTTAACTGGATTATAAGCACAATCTATTGTTATTCCACTGACATATTTAGCTTCAGATATGAATCTTGGTGCCATACGTCCTGTACCTACTATACCCAATCTTACTATATTATGCTTGCTTGCTCTTAGTATGGTAGATGACACTCCCGGTGTCCTGTCAAGATACACTACTTTACAGAACGAATTAAGATAGTCGAAGGTTCCTATCCAGTCCGAACCCACTGTAAATATATCTACTCCATATTTCTGTATATCTTCTATCTTCTGTCCTTCATGATCTTCTATAATAATCATATCAGCGAATCCTGTTTTTCTGACATTATCTATTCGTTCCATAATAGAATCCACCACATTAACCTTACCACGTGCCTCATCGAAGTGCTCTGTAGTAACACCTACTATCAAATAATCACCAAGTGCTTTGGCATTTTTCAGAAGATTATAATGTCCCTGATGAAATAGATCAAAGGTTCCATATGTTATTACCTTTTTCTTAGCTTCATCTTTCATCATATTTCTATTCCAGCCCTGCTATATATCTCTCTTTTCTGTTTTACATAAAACGGATATTCATGATCATCATGTAAAATGATAGGTGTCATATAATCATCACCATATTCTGTTCTTAGGATCTTATCATACTCCTTTGGAACAGGTACTGTAGTATACTCGAATGGAACTCTTATAACTTCATCAAACCAGTGCATAGGAAATGGCTTGTATCTTCTTTTATTAACATACTCCGCCATAAGAACAAGAGTATCCGAATTAGATTCGTCATTAATCATACATAAATTTTCAGCAAGTTCATACAGCTGTATACTCAATGTATCATCATTATTCAACCTGACTCCACATAGATTCTCTATTCCCTTTATAGTTGTATATATCTCTTCTTTAGTTGCAGTTCCATTACTTACATTATTAGCAAATGCTAATGCTATCTTAATAAGTTCACACTGCAATTCAGATTCTTCCTTAGATGAAGCTACGTAATCCAATGGAAATATATCCAGACCAACAACATATGGGAATCCATGAAACTTAGCAAGATATTCCATATCTGTTCTAATACAGTTCCCATATATTATTCTTCCAAATATTTCATTCCATCCAGGCATCTTCTTATGGTTAACTACTTCATAACCTTCCATCTCTTTCTGTGCTAATTCACAAAATCTTATATAATCTGCTCTTTTCATACATATATCTATATCATCATCCCATGGTATGAAACCTCTATGTCTAATCGCACCAAGTAATGTTCCCCAGTCAGCATAGTATGTTATATCGTGTTTTCTACAGAAAATATCTACATCATTCAACACTTCTATCTGTGCTGCCCAGGCTCTCTTCATCATATTCTCTACATAATAACTATCCCTTATCTCACCCTCAAGAAAACTATCCGGTATATTCATATATCATATCTCCTTCACTATATATCCTCATATCATATTACAATCAAACCACTCACACAAAAATGCTATATGAATAGTATATTAAGCACCAGTAATTTCCGCTCTAATAAAATAAGAGGCTGCGTATTAAGTATACTTATACAATATAACAGGTTCACTGTCTATATAACGTATAAATATAACTTAATGCGACAGCCTCTTATTAGCTTTCAGTAATATACAATATCTTACTGCTGTAATAAAGATAATATTCCCTGTGTCTGCTGATTAGCCTGTGCAAGCATAGACTGACCTGCCTGCTGGAGAATATTATTCTTGCTGTACTCTACCATCTCTGAGGCCATATCTGTATCTCTGATACGCGACTCAGCTGATGATGTGTTCTCTGATGTTGTATTAAGGTTATTGATTGTATGCTCAAGTCTGTTCTGTATAGCTCCTAGCGAAGAACGCTGTGTAGATACGTTTGTGATAGCTTTCTGTATACTGTTCATGGCTTTACCTGCAACAGAATTATCTGTAACTTTAAGTCCATTAACACCTATATTGACTGCATCCATCTTACTTATAGATATAGTTATAACTTGTCCGCTCTGTGCTCCTACCTGAAGATTCATATTCTTAAATGAACCATCTAATAAATTCTGTGTATTAAACTGGGTTGTAGAATGAATTCTGTCTATTTCCGATATCAACTGATCCATCTCAGCCTGAATAGCTGTCCTGTCTGCAGACACATTCGTATCATTAGCAGCCTGTGTTGCAAGCTCATTCATTCTCTGTAATATAGAATGAGTTTCATTAAGAGCACCTTCTGCTACCTGAATAAGTGATATACCATCCTGTGAATTAGATGCCGCTTTATCAAGACCTCTGATCTGACTTCTTAACTTCTCTGATATAGAAAGACCTGCTGCATCATCTGCTGCTCTATTGATTCTATATCCTGATGATAACTTCTCTGTTGACTTAGATAGTGAACTTGTCACTGTACTTAACTCTCTGTTAGTGTTCATAGCTGAAAGATTATGCTGAACTACCATATATATATCCTCCTTGATTATAACTATCCATTAGTTGTATTATGTACATATATCAATTGTATGATATAATCCTTTATATCATAGTAATATCTCATTGTATTGTAATATATGTATAATTATAGATTATTAATGCTGTCATAATATTATAACAGCATCATCTCTTTTATTATATCGACATAATTATATAAATATTAACTTTGCTACGATTAATTATTGCTAAATATTATTAGATATAATTAATCAAACACGCCAATACATTATAACTATAAGATTCTGTTAAACATACGCTTACATATAACAACTATATTTTTATTATAACGGAGATTACTCATATGTCAACCAATATTGATTCACTTAATCCTATACTGCAACACACGTTTAATATCAACCATCCTATAACCATAGATTTTCTTGTCCCATGCGGTGGTAAAGGTGGTGTTGAGATTGTTCTCAACGATACTGCCATGTATCTTAAAAGCCTAGGAATACATATCAGGATTGTACAACTTGTATATAATGATTATGCTTGGCCTGACATCTCTCTTGAATATTATACCATACAGACTAATCGTGCTATCGCAGATATATCTGATTACATTCCTCTCTGTGAACAATATCTCAATGAACTTAAAGCGCCTGATATTATCATAGCCACTCCTCTGCCCATGCTGACCATGATTATCAAACTTGCTTTATTAAACTGTCATATGAACGCTCATATTATAAGCTGGCTCCATGGTCCTCTGCATATATATGATGAAAATGCTGTTGGAGGATTAGATTGTCTTAAATACGCAGATCTTGTTATGGTACTAAATCAAGACAGCTACTCCTATATAAAAAATAATTCGGATGTAAGAGTGGCTCTTGTTAAGAATCCTATAGATTTCGAATCATTACAATATCATGATATATATAATCCAGAATGTAGAACCCTTGTTTATATAGGCAGACTATCATCTGAGAAGAATGTATCACTCATAATTGATTCTATATCACTCACTAAAGAACAATGGAAACTTATTATTATCGGTGATGGTGATGAAAGAACCCAACTTGAAGAATTATGCAGCAGACTCAATCTTAATGATAATGTAACCTTCACTGGCTGGCTGAACAATCCATGGAACTCTGTTATAGAAGCTTCTTCACTTGTATTAGCTTCTTCGTATGAAGGTTTCTGTCTTGCCTGTTATGAAGCGCTCGCTACTGGAATACCTGTTATATCAACTCCAGTGAATGGTGTAACAGACATAATAAAAGATGGCTATAATGGTTACATATATTCAGATGAGAATGAACTTGTTAATATACTTGATAATGTTATTCTTCAATCTGACATACAGTCCTCTGATTGCCGTTCTTCGGTATCTAACTACAATAAGCCTCTTGTCCTTAGAGAATTATCGCAATATATATTGTCCGTTTTATGATATGTAATCACCTGTAATTATATCTACATATCAATAATATAGCTACACATCTCTCTTAAACACATCTCCTATCACACGAGACGCTTAGAAAACTCGTATTCAGTAAAATTCTTGAAAAAAAAAAATG
>ERZ1023701.354-NODE-354-length-15217-cov-11.422042_pt1 | contig 15217 bp, 10 predicted proteins | sample MGYA00380350_ERZ1023701 | MGnify/ENA primary metagenome ERZ1023701 (study PRJEB33179, sample SAMN07449025) | human gut metagenome | biome: Human-gut; feature: Human associated habitat; material: Faeces | host: Homo sapiens | place: India:Kasaragod | collected... | reverse complement strand
TCAAGCATGTTCATAATGCAAAGATACAAAATACTATGAAACAAAAAAAACATCCACAGTACTTTTCCACTGAGCCCCTCTATAACTTCTGAACTTGCTAAAGTTCAATTAGTATACTTGTCAAAGTATTTTAAATCTCTATTCAGTGACACGGAACGGCCATTCGGTGACACGGAACGGCCATTCGGTGACACGGAACGGACGTTCGGTGACACGGAACGGAGATTTATATTGTAATAAATATCATTATCCATATATTATCGGGATATAACAACTATGAACATAGCCGCTATTGATATTTCTTCCACCAATGGTCGTCCTTATTGGTGATTATGCGCACAAGTTGGTTCATCACAAGACACATTTCGCGTGTCACCTTGATGTCTCGGCTGTAGGCGTAGGTCCAAGGTGATATTTGCACAAGACGATTTTCGGCACAGGCGTAGAAGCTTTTGCCGGTGGGCTTATAACGGTCGGCAAAACCGTTGTCCACAACCTCTATAACGGGCAGTTGCTCTATGAGCAGCTGCTTTTTTATTTCACGTTCCTTTGGACTTATAAATGCCGAGACGATGACGGCCCCCTTACGTGCCGCTTGCAACACAATATCACGCTGCACCTCAAAGAGCATAGTGTCGCTGCGATGACAGATAAGGGGCAGCTTGCATTGTGCTGCCAATATGGTGCGCATACCGATGAAAGAGAGAACGGGCTTGATATTGGGGGCGCTGTCAGATTGGTTGGGGCTTTGCGCAAGGTTAGTGGAACCAGGGAGCATCTGGATACGAGGAAGAAGGGCAAGCAAGGTAGACTCGATACGACGAGAATCAAGGGCAAGGTAGCGATCGGCAATGAAGGCACGGCGTAAGGCATCCATGGTCCAGCCATGCGAGTTGCAGTTGCGGTGGATACGGAAACAATCGGGCATGGAACCCTTGAGAACGGCGCGAAGCGCCTGCTCGAGAATGTAACGACGCTTGGTTTCTACCTGCTCGATGGTTATGGCTTCTACATCGTTGTAGCCACGAACAAAGAGGGCGGGACCGCGGAAGGAACGGGTGTGGTCACGATCTCTATAATCGCGTGTTATAACACCTGGCTGCGGGCGCCAATCTATACCCAGCGTGTCCCAATAGGCATGAGTGCCACCTATCATAAACCCACGTATAATCTGGCCCAAGTGCGGCTTGCCACCAGGCCTTATATGAATAAGGCCATGGAAATGATCGGGCATAGCCTCACAATCAATGGCCTCGGCATAAGGATAGAAATTGGGAATGTTGCGCCAGCATTCCATCACCCTCTTCCCAAGCTCCGTATACACACACCGTGGCTCATCCTCTGCTCCATCATTGGCATCTGCACGTCCAGATATATAGCTTAGGATGGGGGCATAGCCTCGAGTGTTGATGGTTACAAAGAAATAGCCCTCGCGGTAATTGGTGAGAGCATCGCGGCGCAAAGCATCAGGAAGAGTGGATTCCTTTTGCTGTATCTTGGCTAATTGTTCGGGTGTGAGAGACATTAGGTTGATTGGTTTAGGATGCAAAGATACATTATTATGATGTATAAAACAAATTTTAACACAACAATATTATTTGATCCAATACAATGCTACAACAATAACGGATGCTATTTTACGTATAGTCTATTACAGTTTAAATATGTCCCTAATTCATTAATTACCAATATTTTTAGCCTAAAAATCCCCCCCCCGATAATTATGAAGAAATTATTAAATTATCACGTCAAAAACTTTTGCGTTTCACGCATTATTTGTAAATTTGCACGCTCTTATAATAATAGAGACCAACAAAAATATAATCAAAAATAAAAATATAGATATAACAATAAGCTATACTCCAACAAAAAACAAAAACAAAACATAAACTATACACCCCAGTATAAACAACTGAAAGATAAAACAAAAACAGTAAAAAACAAAACGTAAATTAACTAAGGATTGATGTACCAACACCTGCTATCTAAATAGTGGATGAAACTATCAATTCTGTATATAATATAAGGTATAAAGCAGCAAAGCTTGGGATAATGTGCCACAACGGTGTTTGTGGCTCGCTAAAGCTGCACCACATTAATATATATGTGAATTTTATGAAGAAGTTGGCAATTCTAATCGTTGCGATATTGTCAATGGCATGCTCGCAACTGTCCGCTCAAAATGTAGCCGTAAAGACAAACTTTCTTTACTGGGCTACTACCACACCTAATATCGGAGCCGAGGTTTCGATAGACAGGAATCATACAGCCCAAATGTTTTTCGGACTAAACCCTTGGAAACAATCAGGAGGCGATCATTCTACATTGCGTCATTGGTCGTTTACGCCCGAATATAGATACTGGTTTTGCCAGAGTTTCAACGGTTGGTTTGTTGGAGCACATCTCATGGGAGGTGAGTTTAACGTTAGTGGGGTAGACTTTCCCTTTGGATTGCTATCCACACAAAAGAACCACCGCTATGAGGGATGGTTCATTGGCGGAGGCGTAAGTGGCGGATACCAATGGCCGTTGTCAAGACATTGGAACCTTGAGACATCCCTCGGCTTAGGCTACGACTTCATTAAGTACGACAAATATAAATGTGGCACATGTGGCAGAAGACTTAAGAGCAGCCACACCAACTACTTTGGACCTACCAAGGCAGCATTATCGCTGATATATGTATTATAGAACAAACCTGAAAAACGATATGAAACTGAACTTTCTTTACATATTGCCATTTCTAACACTTGCCGTATGTCCATGCCGAGGACAAGAGTGCAAGGGTGTATCCATAGCCAACAGCAGCATAAAGGTGGAGAATGTAAGGGTGAGCCATACCGACAAGCAGATTACGTTGTCTATGACTCTGAACCTCGACAATCTGCAGATGCCTACTAACAACCAGTTTGTTCTTTCTCCATCCATAACAACTGCCGATGGCGATGTGGCTATGCCTAAGATTGTGGTTAACGGCAACCGACAGCACATTATGCAGCAGCGCAACCGCCACAACAATTATGGTGCTGATGCCTACATCGTGAAACGCACCAACGGCAAACCGCAGCAGATAGCCTATCTGCGCTCTATAAGCTACGACAAGAAGCTTGTTGACTATAAGGTGCTTATTAACGAGGACCTTTGCGGATGTGGCGACAACCTTGCCAACACGCAATATGAACTGATGGAGTATCGCCGACCAACTGCCAAGTTTGTTAGACCTGAGGTGGTAGCTGAGAAGATACGCGAGCTGGACAAGCGTGCATACATCGACTTCCCAGTCAACCGCACCGAGCTTAACCCGCTATATAGGCGCAACCCAGAGCAGCTTGACAGTATAATAAAGACTATCAATACGCTTAAGGAAGACAAGAACCTTACGGTGTTGGCTGTCAATATACATGGCTTCGCATCGCCTGAGGGACGATTCGAGAGCAACGACCGCCTTGCCAAGGGACGTGCGCAGACGCTTATGGAATATGTACAGCGTATGGTAAGGCTCGACGAAGACTTGTTCTCGGTATCGCATACTGCAGAAGATTGGGACGGTCTGCGCAAGTTTATTGCCGAAAGCAACATAGAGCACAAACAGCAGATACTCGATATTGCAAACGATACATCTATTAAGGAGGATGAGCGTGAGGCAAAGATTAAGACTGCATTTGCAGACGAGTACAAGTTCCTTCTGGCTGCATGCTATCCTGCCCTGCGCCACTCCGACTACCATATTAAATATAAGGTGCGCCCATTTAATGTAGAGGAGGCTAAGGCTTTGGTAAAGACCCGACCACAATTGCTCTCGCAAAACGAGATGTATATGGTGGCACAAACCTACGAGCCTGGCTCAAAGGAGTTTAACGAGATAATGGAGATAGCGGTACGTATGTATCCAGACGATCCAACAGCCAACCTTAATGCAGCTTGCACACGTCTTAACGCAGGCGATGCCGAGGGTGCAAAGCCTTATCTTGACAAGGCTAGAGACAGCGAGGAGGCTAAGGCTGCAAGAAAAGTATATGAAGAGATTAAATAACATAATTAACATAAATAATTAAACTCAAAGTATTATGAAGATTTTTAAATTATTCCCTTTGGCATGCGCTGCTCTGATGATGAGCGCATGTAGTTCGGACGACCCAGGCGATGGCAAAGGTAACCCGAATGTAGCTGGCGAGGCTCAGTATCTGGCTGTGAATATTGTGAATGTTGGTACTACGCCGACACGTAGTAGTAGTACAGATCCTAACTATGCGGATGGAACTGATGCAGAAAACAAAATTAACAAAGTACGTTTCTACTTCTTCAATGCTGATGGTTCACCTTACAAGTTAGTAGATACAAGTGGAGAAACAGATGGTGGAACAGGAGTGAATTGGCTTGAACAGAAGACAACAACACCAATTACAGAAGGTTCAACAGGTTCTGTAGATAAAATATTGAAAACTGTGCTCGTGATTAAGGGTTCTACTGCTGCAGCTCCTGCAAAGATGGTAACTGTTATCAATCCAGGAACTCTTAATGCAGCAACCCTTAATAGTGATGGTGCTGTAAGCCTAAGCGATCTTTGTGATGGCTTGTCTGACACTAAGTTCTATGTTACACCTACTTCTGCTTCTGATCCTATATCAGGCTTTGTGATGACAAACTCTGCATACCTTGAGGCAGGCAGAAAGGTTTGCCCATCTTTAGTTTCTGGTCACGTTGAGACAAGTGAATCAGATGCAACTACTAACCCTGTGGATATCTATGTAGAGCGTGTAGCCGCTAAGGTTTCTACAGCATTGGAAGAGGCTAATTTCGAAGTTGGTACGGCTGCTAATTGGGGTCTTGGACTATACAAGACTAAAGACCCAGTTTATACATATGGTGCCAATACTAAAATCTATGCTGTTATTGATGGTTGGGGCGTAGCTGATGAAAACGAAAAGGCTATGGTCGTAAAGTAGATTAGTGACAGCTGGACTAATGATAATATAGGTATTAATCCTTGGAATACTGCTGATTATCACCGTTGTTTCTGGGAGTCAATGATGCCTAACGCTACTGGTACAAGTATTTATAGCAATGTTAACCACGCTTTTAAAGATTACACGGCTAATATTAAAACTGGTATAAAATATACATTGCCTAATACTGCCGCTGCTGCAACCGAATATACCGACAAGAAGGAGAACAACATGACAAAGTTCTTGGTTGCTGCAACTCTTAAATACCAGGATGCTGCTGGTGCATGGCATAATGCTGAGGTTTGTAAGTATAGAGGTGTAGAATATCTTGGCATAGAAAATTTGAAAGAGGCTGTTGCTACTGCTTACAACAAATACTATAAGAAGGTTGGCACAGATTACAAGGAGCTTCAGGCTGCTGATATCGATTTCTCTACAACTACAACTTCAACAACTACAACATTGAAGGACTATCAGGTAGTTCCTACATTAGCTCCGACTGTAACTGAAGTTTACCAGAAAACCGCAACAGGTGGTTATAATGATGTTACTGCTGCTGCGAAAGCTGATATCGAACAGTTCACAGCTGATGTAAGAAAAGATGGTAAGGTATACTATTACATTCCTATCAATCACCTCGGTACCGCTGGTTCTGTAGCAGAATGTGGTATCGTACGTAACCATTGGTATAAAGTAACATTGAATTCTATCACAGGTCTTGGTACTCCTGTTTATGATGAAAACAAGACTATCGACCCTACAACACCAAAAGACGAGAATACATACCTCGCTGCAAGAGTCAACGTTCTCCAGTGGCGCGTAGTTTCTCAGAAAGTAGATCTTGGTAAGTAATACTCTCCCTTCAACATATTAGGTACGGCCATGTGCCGTACCTAATATGTCACCCCTTATCTAATTGCACAGAACTCACATTATATACTGCTTATATGAGATACTTTAAGTCTGTCTTGAACATAACAACCATTGCCATGCTCGCTCTGTTGTTGACTTTCGCTGTTTCTTCTTGCTCGATGATGCACGATGATATGAGCGGATGCAAGAAAGAGCTGAGAGTTAGGTTCGCATATGATATGAATATGAAGTTTGCTGATGCCTTTGCCTCGCAGGTGAAGACAGTAACCCTTCATGCCTATAACCGAAATGGCAAACTGGCATTCAAGAAGACCGAGAAGGTGAGCGATATAGCTGCAGCAGGAGGCTATATGACGCTGGATATCGACCCCTGCATTTATACTCTGCAAGTATGGGCAGAGGGCGAAGAACGCCAAACTAACTCGTACATATACAATACTGACGGCGACATAAACAACGACGTCACCAAACTCGACTGTAAGATTAACCGTACAGACAGAGACGTTAAGCACGACCTTACCACTCTATACCACGGACTGCTAAAGGATGTAGACCTGAGTATGGAGGACTATGGTGTAAAGACTGTGGTTGTGCCACTTACAAAGAATACAAATAATGTCAAGGTGGTGATACAGAACGCTATTGGCGTGAAACTGAATGCTACCGACTTTGACTTCAAGATAGAAGACGACAACGGATGGCTTGCCTACGACAACTCACCAGTAGTAGACGACTCGATTACTTATCATCCTTGGTCGCAATACGATGGAGTGGTGAGCTCGACAAGTGAGGATAATACTCAGGTGTCGGCTGTTGTGGCTGAAATGACAGTTAACAGACTGTTGGCAAGCAAGCATCCACGACTAAAGGTGTACAATAATCTTAACAAAAAAATGGTGTTCAGTATTCCGCTTATCGACTATGCCTTGCTGGTTAAGGGCAACTACAACAAGGATATGACCGACCAGGAATATCTCGACCGACAAGACGACTACAGCTTTATATTCTTTGTAGACGACCACCTCGACTGGCTTAGTGCCACTATCTACGTAAACTCGTGGCGCGTGGTGCTGCAGAATGTAGACATGTAGATTTATAATAAATGAGTACAGTATTAAACATATCCATATAGAATAGTGCGGATGTTAACACGTTTTATCGATAAGTTCATTCAGAGGGTTGCCTTTGTCATCATGCTGTGTATGGTGATGGCAGCTTGCTCCGACAGCGATGATGATGCTGTCGGCACAGAAGACGTGTCGGTAGCATTCACACTTACTGTTGCCGATGCCACGTCTACTCGTGCCGATAACGACGGATGGGACGACTATTCACCAGCGCAAGATGGTATACTGAACGAGAACATGGTGAATACCGACGATATTATTATTGCCATTTACGACGATAAAGGCAATAGGGTGGACATCGTAGAGGACTTGCGTGTGACAAAGATTAGCGACGCAAGTGGTACTGGCACTATGTATGCCATAACGGGTGTATGGCGAAACGCTAAGCCTAACGTAGAGAGGGCTAAGAGATTGATGGTGATGGCAAACTGCAATACCTCTGTATGGGGAGACCCGTCGACGTTGACTTACGACCTATTGCCTGAAGAAAGAAAATATATACCTATGTGGGGTGTGGTTAAGATTCCTGCCACATTGACGTTAGGCAAACAAAACAAATTGCATAATATACGGATGCTTAGAGCTATGGCTAAGGTGAGCGTGAAACTGCGTGATGATATGACAGATTATGGCTACGCTATAGGCAGCATGACCGTGAACAACTATAACACCAAGGGATATTGCGTGCCAAAGACATTCAACGAGGTGGACAACACTTCAGATGTGCGCTTCGCAAATTCGCTGAATGTTTTGGATAGCCATGCCGACAAAATAGAATTACCGACCACGGCTCCGCTATACTTGCCTGAGTACGACAATTCGGGTACCAATCCTACTACAATAACCGTTAATCTCAACCGCAATGGAAAATTGGAGGGTACGTATACTTTGTATTTTCGCAACTACGACTCGGATGGCAAGCCTACAGGTCCTACCTATCCTATACAGCGCAACCACTACTATCAGTACTTGATATATAAGGAGACAGGAAAGATTATCGTTACGCTGCACGTTAGGAAGTGGAATAGGCGTATATACCCCGAAAACGACGGAATAATAATGTAAAAATCATATAAGAGAAGATATAAAGCCATATGAAGAAGCTTTCGATATTCATAATGTCTGTTATTGCATTGCTTGCCTTTGCAGGCTGTACAGCCGATACTGACAACGACAACGATAAAGGTGGCAATGGAAAGGTGAGGGTTAGAATCAACATCTCATCATCGGGCATCTCTTCGGCATCACGTGCCTCGGGCGACTTGTCGTGGCACGACGAGCATGTGGAGCCAGGCGAGAAGATGAAGAACTGCTTTGTGGTTATTGTGCAGAAGGGCAAAATAATCGACTTGCTCAAGAGCGAGGAATATGCTACGGAACAAGACTATGTGGGCACACTGGAGTCGACGCTTGACGAGGGCGAGACTACATTTTATTCGTTTGCCAATATCTCGCCAGAAGAGCTTGGCTTCGTTTCTACTCCAAAATACTATTCTGAATCAAATCCCAACACCGACTTTCCTGCCAATTTCGACCAAAAGCTATATTCAGTAGCGGGCAATGTTGGCGTTGCTAAAGTAAAGCCTTATGACGAAGAGGCATCGCGAAAAAATCTCTTTCCTAAAGGCATTCCGATGAGCAACAAGCAGACCTTCACTATAAAGAAAACCACCCAGCAGATAGACCTTGAGGTGATTAGAATGGTGGCTAAGATGAAGCTGAAGCTGACCAACGACACTCCCAACGATATCATCCTAAAGAGCATATCGCTAACCGATATTACAACTGACGGTACTACGGGTGCTGAGAATCTGTATCTATTGCCAGGCAATGATAATGGCACAGCTGTGGAGCCGCATATCAGCCCAAAGGCTACATATAATATATATAAGGTGGAACTTTGGTCGAAGGTGGGCGAGACGGAAGAGCCTTGGATAAAGATTCCTGCCAATACGGCTACATCGAAGAAGCCAGTAGAGGTGACATTCTACCTGAATGAGTCGGTTGCAAAATCGCCTGAATATTTTATCCTGAATCTGCAGACCGACAATCTTGCAATAAATAGACGCATAACACTTGCTAAGTGGGACGTGATGGCACGCAACGACTATTTGGAGGTGCCCATAAAGCTAAGCGACTATCAGATAACTTTCGATGTGCAGCAGTTTACTGCCATTGGCGTGCTGCCAAGCATCAGTCAGGTTGACGATAAGTTGACGGTGAAGTTTAAGAATTATGGCGAGTTCCATCTTGTGCCTCATGTTAAGGAGTATTCTACTGGAACAGAACTTGTTGGAGGCTCAGATGCCGTGGGCAGTTGGACTGTAGCAGGATGGTCTACGATAAAGCAAGACCCTGATGGCGCTGATGGCGTGAGCATCTACGACCGCTCGCCAAATTATGTGCCTAAACGATTGACTATAGATGGTGTGATGGGCAACCGCCTTGGATATGCTGTACACGAGATACAGATACACATCGGTGGACTGGAATATAACATCCCGTATAGAGTAGAAATAATTAAAGAATAAATCTGCTTGATATGATAAAAAGGTTAAGATATATATATGTATGCGTAATGGCGGTGTTGGCATGTTGTGTCAGCACAAGCGTTCGTGCCCAGAGTAGTGTGTTTGCGCATTATAAAGGCGTGAATAACATGCCGTATATCAGCAATCCATATGGTATAGAGATGCAGCAGGTGCATGAGTATGAATATACTTATTATGTAACGGCAGGAAAGAAAGTCGACTTGCTATTGCCATTTCAAGGGTATTATAGTACAGATTATACTACAAAACTACATGACGAACCTAAGGGTTACATTCGATGGTACGACTACAAGACAGATATGAAATCTAATAGTCTTGTGATATGGAGTCCCAATCATGGTTTTTTGCAGGATGTAAAAGATAAAGATGGCAAGAGTAGGGGGTATTTCGGTTGGAAAAACAACCCGAAATCAGAAAACGCTGGACCGACTATAGTTACACATGGTGTGCAATATGCACCACCAGCAGCTGCGGCATCTGCCGATTGGGAAGGTGAAGAGATTGCTTGCGATGTGAGCAAATATACCGACTTTGATCCTGTGGTTAGTGGCGAAAACCAATATTTCACCCACGAGCCAACATTGCAGATACGCTATATCTTCCATATTCGCCCAGCAAAGGCTATGGCAGAAAACATCGTTAAGACAACCTCTACCGACTTGCGCACAGCAGACTCTGATTTGACAATAGAGGACAACCGCCGTATTGTGTTTGGTGCAAAGGATGGTGATGCAAAAATGTCGATACGCGTAAATTATAAGCCGAGCAATTACTATTTCTATGCCCTAAAACCAAGCAACGGAATACCAAGACATCTTTTCTCTTCGGACGAAGCGCATAGCATAAAACAAGCCGACTACGACAAGAGCACACTATATAATGCCAATAATTTTATATGGATTGCTTATGACGAGACAAAGACCAAGTATACTTTGTTGTATTCAAGTGAAGCCAAACAAATGATAGAAAAAACTTCCATGAACACCTTGATGAATGGGGTGTGGTACAACTTGAATGGAACAGTTGCTTCATCAAAACCAACCATAACTTTCGGAAGTATAGTATATTTTGTGGCTTATGCCTACTATAATAATATCAATATCAAAGCTCCAATAGCCAACTTTGAGGTGCTCTATCAAAACACTTATCCAAAGACGATGAAGCAGCTGATAGATGATGGAGATAGCGAGCGTACACTTGACTATTTTGAATCGCACTATAAGCAAGCCACAAAGCCAATATCGTTTGACGACGATAACGACAAGCTTACCGTGGTGGCTCCTACAAAGGAGAACAATATGGCACGTTATGCCTCAAGATGGGACAGACGTGCATATAGCTTTGTATATCCACAGTTGCGCGACCAAGCATGCCCTGGTACGTACGCTTTAATACATGGCGAGTATGGATTGTTCAAGAGTGCTAACTTGGATGGTGTTTCAGACAAATCGCAAACTACAGCGGCAGGAAATACTTTGTATAGTTGGAATGCTCCTGACGATCCGGTACTTTATGACCGTACTTATGCTATAACTAACGGCAAACAGTATGGATACTTCCTCTATGTGGATGCATCAGACGAAAGCCGACAGATAGCTTCTATCGACTTTAAGGCTGACCTTTGCTCGGGAGCACGTCTGATATTCTCGGCTGCGGTTACTGACTTTACAGCTTCTTCTGCTCCAGTAGAACCTCAGGTGCTGTTCAAACTATATGGCGTCATAAAGGATGAGAACGACAAGGTGACACATCAGCGACTGCTGACATCATTCACATCCGGCGACTTTAACTCTAACACGGAAGGCGATAGACAAGCTGGTACATGGTTTCAGGTGTACAGCCGAATTGTGATGAGAAAGAATACGGGAGTGGAAAACTATTCCGACTTCCGTATTGTGCTCGATAATATGTGCTCGGGTACTCATGGTGCCGACTATGCTATTGACGACATTCGTCTATATATCCAGCACGCAAAGGTGGACGTGATGCAGAATCAGCCTGCTTGTCCTGATGCTACTAACGGAAGCGTGGCTAACCCTAATATTACACTTAAGATAACTTCGCACTACGAAAATGTGCAGGCTATAACAGGTGTGGGCAAGGAGTCGAAGCTGTTTTATCGTATATGCGATATGGATGGCAATCCGTTTGCGGGTATCGACTATAATGGCGACAAAACGGCTGACGAATATGGCGTGGTGACTATTCCTGCCAACTATGATGCAAGTTCAAAGGCGTTTGAGATAGACCCTGAGGGACATGTAATATTGGTGATTGCCAACAGGCACTTCAACTTGCCTTTGGGAAAGAAGTTCTATGTTTCGGTGGCTTATCCTAATGCTGATGGCAATCCTGATGAATGGGGTAAGTATACTAATGCATGCTCATCATATAGCGAGGAATTCAGCATTGTGCAGCAGAAGGTGGCTATATCTGATGCCAACGGTAGTGTGGTTACTACGCTGAGAGTGTCGTGCGATGGCAATAGTACGCCTGATGTGGATATTAATGCAAAGCTTGAGACTGCCGACAATGTGGGCGGTGGCTCTATCTTGCTTAATAACGTGCAGTTCGACTGGTTTGTGGGAACTCCAGATGGAGCAGACAATAAGTTTTCTTCTATCTCGGGGTTGCAGGAGGCGTTAGGAAAATATCGCGCTATTTATAAATCTGCAACTTCTCTTAATGCAGCATTCCAAACATCTAATCCTGCCGACTATGCATTGCTGAAAAAATATATTAAGGGCGTAGATGACGAGGGAACATTGGTATTGGCGGTAAGCAATAGTCTTACGGGGTATAAGTTTAGCGATGTGGGAACCTATAAGATTGCGGCTGTTCCTATTGCCACTTCTATACCGCAGGGAACCGTGACTTACGAAATATGTCCCGACCCTATGTACTTCACTCTGCGTATTGTGAAGAATGGTCCGCAGCTTATACTTGGTTTCGACAATGTGGCTTATCCTACCGACGACCGTGCCGTGCGCATTGGTTTGCCACAAATAAGGGAGATGCTGAAGAAGGCGGATAATGGCATGCTGATATTGCCGGTGGCTGATCTTAATAATGGAAATGACAAGAATGTTGAGATTAAGTTTCTTGATACATCTAACGTATTTATCTCCGACAGCAACGACCCTACTTTCAACACCTCTTCTTCATCAAAACAGATTATAGGAAAGCTGAAAGAAACAACTCTGACGACAGGAGATAAGAAAATAGGCTTGGTGTTTAACAATGATGTCTTGACTACTTTTCATGAAGGATATTGGTATGAGCTGAACTTCTCGTATGAGCTATATAACAATGGCTCAACAGCATCGTGTCCTGGTGATATGTTTATAACATTTAAGGTTGTGCCGGAGTATCTTACATGGTATCCTACTGTTGCTAACAAGCTTAATGCCAACTGGAACAACGACCTGAACTGGAAGCGCTCTACTGCAGCCGAACTATACGATAAAAATTATGAAGACTATGGTGAGGCTACTTATGGCAATACAGCTAATAGCAGCTTGACAAGACAACAGGCTTATACGCCAATGAAATTCTCGAAGGTTGTTATACCTGAAAACAAGTTGGTATATCCAGGTCTCGACAATATCGTATACCGTGTGAGTAACGATATCGCTACGAAGTTGACAAACTTTAAGGGCGAGGAGGCTACATCGGGTATTGCATACGACTTTGTGGTGTCATGGAACAACAATACTGCCGACCCTGACGACCATTCTACAGACGGAAAAGGAACGTTTAAGTGTGAGACTTTCCATGGTAACCTCTGCGACCAGATATTCTTTAAGGCACGAGCAGAGCTGCTCAATCAGCCATACCTTATATATAATAAGGCGTATGTGGAGAAAGAGGTGACTCAGAATAAATGGAATATTATCTCGACACCATTGAAGGATGTATATGCGGGCGACTTCTTTGTGCCATTAGCAACAGGCAGGGAAGAGTCGAAGACTGCTTTCCAGACTATGAACTTCGGAGAGACTTCAGATAATAGAGTATATGCTCCAGTATATCAACGCAACTGGGATCGTAATGCCACCCAGGTTGTAGATAGAGATACTAATTATAAAGCTCATGACTATAATGGCACAAATATCAGCATTGATACTATTTCAGATGCTTCGATGAATGTAGAGTCGCTATATTGGAGCCATGTATACAATAAACTCGACGAGAAATATGAGAAAGGCAAGGGCTTTGCACTAAAGGCTGGCGACCAGTATAAACAGTTGTCGGAAAAATGGCTATTCCGTTTGCCAAAGGCGGATGTGGAATATACATACTTCAAACCAAATGGCTGGTATTCCGACCAAAAGGTTACTCTCCAAAAGGATGCTATCTATAGGCTAAATTTGCTAACATCTAACGAGCCTGGCTTGTTGGGAGAATTTTCTCAGCCTCTCACAACCAATACTCATAGCAATAATCGCTACTACATAGTGGGCAATCCGTATACAGCATCGCTTAGTATGTATCGATTCCTAAACGGAAACCCGAGCTTTGAGCGTAAGGTGTGGACTTTAGTAGATGGTGTTCTTAAGGCACATAGCGTGCCAGAGGGTACATACAACCGCAGTCAAGATTATATCATTGAGCCAATGCAAGGCTTCTTTGTGAAGGTTAAGGAGGGCGAGACGGTTAGTCAAGCTAACTTTACTTTGATGATGACTACAGACCGCTGGATATCTGGTGGTACTGCTGTACAGGAACCTGCTGCAGTATATATCAATGTAGTTAATAATGATAATCTGTGTTCTACAGCTAAGGTTGTGGTTTGCAATGATGCCGACGACGAATTTGTTGATGATGAGGATGTTGAGTTGCTTAACAACTCTGATATTGAAGATGTTCCGCAAGTGTATACTGTCGCGGGCAATCAGGCTGCTGCTTTTAACAAACTCTCAAACATCAACTTCCTACCGTTGGGCATTATTGCTAAGGAGGATGGAAAGGTGATGAGTAATGGCGCAACTGTTAATGTCGAAATATCAGCAAACCGCTATGTTACTGATAAGCTGTTTGTGTTTGATGCCAAGATGGGAACTTTCACTCCTGCCGATGCTCCAATATCTATTATGGCTAATGAGCATGGTAGATACTACATCACCACATCGACTTACAACTTGAAGCAACATAATGATGAGGCTAATATCAAGTGTTTCTCGCCTAATAGCGGTACTATAACGGTGAGTTCACCTAATATAGCTATTGCCAATGTGCATATATACAATGCCGAAGGCTTGCTCGTAACATCGGCTTTAGGCATTAATCAAGCATCTTGGACCAAGAATATTGGTTGTGGCTTGTTTATTGTAAAGGCTGAAACTATGGATGGACAGAGCAAGACATTCAAGCTAAGTGTAAGATAATACACCTATGCAGTGGGGCGTAACCATAACTTCCGATAACTATATATTATAATGTATATCTTGTAAACGAATGTTAAAAGATGGCTTATTTACAAATTTGTTGTCGGAATGTTTTGGTAGTATGAGAAAAAGTGTTACCTTTGCATCCGCTTTCGAACTTAAAGTAAGAGCTAAATAAAGCGAGATACCGATAGGAAGAAGGCGATAAAGAAAACTTGTGCAAGTCGAGCGCAATGAAGCTTGCTTCAATTGCCGAGGCGCAGCCAAGTTTATGGAGAGAGTTCTTTGAAAAGATTTACATAAGACAGATAAAGTAGTACAAGAAGCGAAAT
>ERZ1023701.348-NODE-348-length-15443-cov-10.398297_pt1 | contig 15443 bp, 16 predicted proteins | sample MGYA00380350_ERZ1023701 | MGnify/ENA primary metagenome ERZ1023701 (study PRJEB33179, sample SAMN07449025) | human gut metagenome | biome: Human-gut; feature: Human associated habitat; material: Faeces | host: Homo sapiens | place: India:Kasaragod | collected... | reverse complement strand
TTATATTTTTATTTTTTAAAATTTTTGATGTTTCTTTTGGGTGGAGCTTTTTACCTTGTTCTAATTTTTCAAGTGTTTTTGAATCTAATAATACTCCGAATTTTATTCTTTTAAATTCTAAATCCTGTAAATCTCTCATTTTCTTTTTGTTTATTAAGTATTTTAAAGCCCTATTTAGTCCAAAATTTGGGTCATAAAAGGTCTGCTCATTGTTTGAAAAATCGCATTCGGAGAGCAAAATGTTATTATCGTTTAATGCTTTAATAATGGTGTTTATACTTTTTATATTTCCAAATTGGGTTGCCTGTTGCATTGCACATAGTATTTCTTTTCGAGAATAATTTGTTGATTTTTCAATGTTATTAACTGCTTTTTTTATATCTTCTTTTGAAATTTCATTTAGAGATTTTTGGTAATTATTATAAATTGAATCTAAATGAGCCTGCATCTTTTGCGTTGTAACAGGACGAGTTTTGTCTATTTGAGGAATCTCTCTTGATGGATGTTTTAGATAAACTTTATGTGGGCGTTGTAACTCTCCTGTAAAATATATTGCAGGATAAGTTTGCCCAAGTGAATTTGTCTGTTTTTGTTCTTTTTGGGGAGAGTTTGGAATGCTTTTTAGGCATTGGTGATTGTACAAATTGAAACTATTTAATTTTATTGAAGATATTGAAATCATGATTTTTGCATTTGTTTTAAAACTCATAAAATAAAATTTTTCTAAGTCTATTGGGTGTTTTTAATAATAATTAACAAAACATTTATGAGGAGAGATTTTTGAATATTTTTTATAATTATGGTAAAATTACCACAGACAAAGGAGAGGATATGGATAAGAAGAAGTTTTCTAATGAAGGGGTATTTTTGTTTATTGTGATTGCAATGGCTGTTGTTTTGCGATTTGTTTATATTGATATTCCGCTTTGGTATGATGAAGCTTGTTCTTGGTTCACTGCTATTCAAAAATTTCCATTTGGAATTATTGATAACCTTTTGACACTTGATTTACAACATACTCCGCTATATTTCTTTGCTCTACATTTTTGGATGAAAATGTTTGGGGATACAGAAGTTATGTTGAGGGTGTTTTCATTGATTTTTGGAGTTGGAACTGTTCCTCTTGTTTACTTTTTTGCAAAAAAAATCTCAACAAAACAAATTGCGATAATTTCAACCGGTCTAGCGACAGTGAGTCCGCTTTTAGTGTTTTTCTCAACAGAAGTCAGAATGTATCCGATGGTGGTGTTTTTAGTGATGCTATCGTTAAATTATCTTGTTGATTTTGAGCAAAAAAACGATATTAAATCATTGCTAAAATTGACAACAGCTAATGTTTTAATCCCTTATACTTTTGTTGGTGGAATTTTTTACAATATAGCATTGTTATTCTCTTATGGAGTGTATTTGGGTTTGAATAATCGTGAAAAATTCAATAAATATATTAAATTTGCAATTGGTGAATTTGTTTTATTGATTCCGTATTTTGTATTAATTGCTTATTATGCCAAAATGAGAAGTATTTTTGTTGTTTCTCATGAAGGACCTTTGAATTTTGTAACACTTGTTGATATGGTGAGAAATTTCTTCGGCTCAACAATTACAGATAATATTTATTGGCCAGCAACAAGTCCTTATTTATTTACTTTTTCTTTTACGATGCTTGTTGTTGTTCCTTGTTGTTATTTTGTTTATGGCTATATTCAATGCTTAAAGAAATCGGAGAAGTTTGAAAAGGTTTTAACTTATACGATTTTATCAGCATTAGTTTTGGCTATTGTTTTTGCATATTTCAAGGTTAATATATTTACTGTGAGATATATTTTATACTTGCTACCCCCAATGTTGATTCTTTCAACTATTGGTTTAAGTAAGAAAATTTCACCGATACATTTGAAAATTTTTGTAGCTTTGTTTATTTTGTGCAGTTGTCGATTCGATTTTACTCATGCGTCTGTTGAAAAAATCTTAAAAACAAACGCGTTTAAGGCTGTAAGTTTAGAGGCAAGCAAATTTAACTTAGAATCTTATGATATTGTAATTATGCCGTTTGGCTCTGATGCTCCTTATTATTTTAAGGCTGAGCGCGGACCTCAAGTTTATAATTTTGATTTTCATAAGGAGGTTCGAAACCCTTATAATAAAAATTATTATGACGAATATCAAAGAGATATGATGGCTAATTCATCTCGTTATGGTGTGATTTATGATTCTATTTTTGCAGATAAAGGCTTTTCAGATGCGCATTTTGAATACTTTATGCAAAATGTCAATAATAAAGTCCCAAAAGGCAGATATGTATTATTGGCTCTTTATGGAGATGATGCGTCTCAACTTGTTCAGTTGCAAGATTTGAGAAAATCGGTAACAAGTATTGAAGATATAAAAAATAATACTTTGAGTATAATGCTTGAAAAATATTTAATTGATGTAAGAGCGTATTTAGATTCTCAATTTAATTATTTAGGTTCAGAAACAGTCGGTAATTATACATATTTGCTTTATCAAAAACGATAAGTATATTATTTAAAGGTATTGTTATGTCTAAATTAAATTTTTGTGTATTATCTATCATAATTTTTATTAGTATGACTTTTTCGTTGAGCTGTTTTGCCAAAGAAAATGATGAGGTAGTACAACAATGGAAACATGTTGCGGAAAATATATATATTGACCCTGATGGAATAGTCGGTACAGAAGATATTTATGGTTTTTCTTTTCTATTAAAATCTTTTAATAAAGGACAATATGAACCGATGTATGGTAAAGATATTTGGTATACTATTGCGCAGTATACAATTGATTGTTCAAAATATTCTTATAAAATTGGTGTTATTGATTCTTACGGTTATGAAAATCAATTTATTAATGGTGATTATAATAGTTTAGCCAAATTCCAGCCGATTGTTCAGGGTACAGCAGTGAGTGTTGTTGCCCAAAAATTATGTCGGTTTTAGTTTTGTAAAATAAAATAAAAAAAAGACTCTTGATATATTTCAAGAGCCTTTTTCATTTTTGGAAAATTTTATTATGCTGCAACGTCTAATTTTTTACCAACTTCAGATTGTTTAGCTGGTTCATCAATTTTTGCATTAGCTGGAGCAGCTTCTTTAGCTACAGGTGCTTGTTCTGGAGCTATAGGAGCTTTTACATCATCTTTTTTATCTGCCTTTGGAGCTTCAGCTGTCGGTTTGCTGATTTCTACTGTATCTTTTTCCGGAGTTTTTTCTAATTTAATGTTTTTAACATTGTTAGGTAATTCGTTTTTCATAAATTCATCAACAGGCATTTGACGAACTCCGTTTTTATCTCCGTTTAGAGTAACGATTCCATCTTTTTTTGTTGCTGAAATGTTTTCACCATCTTTTGTTGTGTATTTTACTGTTGTGAATTGTGGCAATTGTTGAGGTGCTGCCGCTTTAATTGAGTCTACCATTTTCTACTTCCTTTCTTTGGGGTTCTTCCCTTTGTATTAATAACTGTAAATATTTTTTATTGCCTAATTTTTTGATTTTGCTTAACTTTTCTTAATTATTGACTCTTTGCCCATTTTTGTCTTTCTTTTTTGATTATGTCAAAAGCCATTTGTTTTAAAAGGTCAATTTTTTCTTGGAACATAAAATTTTTATTTTCTTTAATCAAATCCCTTTTATCTATTGGAATGTGTTTTTTGTTTAAGCGTTTTGCTATTTTTGCTTGCATTTGATATGCATAATGTTCTGATAATAGACAATATCTTGCATCTTGCAAATAGTCAATTTTATCTTCTGTCGACATTCTGCGCAAAAAGTTGTGAGTCCTATTTCGCACTTGTTTTAGTATGTATGCTTTATCCTTTTTCCCCTCCGGCATTTCTATATTGTATAAGAAACTGTCATAAAATCTGTTATATTTATTTGTATATAGCCCAAAATTTGCCATTTTTTGATTTCTTGCGAGGTATTTGGGGTGGAGTAATTGGTCTGCCACATGCAAAAATTCATGCATAATTGTAGGTAATTCTTCCACTCTAATTTTATTCTTAATACTATTAATGTCAAGTGTTGTTTTGGTTATCGCGCCTGTAAATTTAGAATAAAATATATCACTTCCGCCGTCAAAATCGCTGTCATCGTTTTTTCTTACTAATATTTTGACTTTTTTGCCAACAACTTTATCTACGGAATCTTGGACATCTTGGATTGTTGCTGTTCCTTTTTTGAATTTTGGCAAAATGTCTTCATAGAGTTTTTCAGTCAATTTTATAGCCTTATTTTGCCTTTGGGCAAAGTTCCCTCGGATTTGAGAATATTGCAGTTTTACATGTGGAGATAGTTTGTTTAGCATGTTTTTAATAAGTTTGGACATTAAATTTTTTGCTAGAATTGAGAAAAAAATAAATTAATGCTAACATAATTTTATGATAGAACTAATGATATTATATGTTTTGCTTAATCACGATTTGACAATGTATGCTATTCATAAAAGGATAAAAGAAAACTTTTTGGCATATACAAATCCAAGTTTTGGTGCGATAAAGCCTGCATTAGTGCGACTTGAAAAACAAAATAGCATCACCTCAGCAAAAGTTATGTCTGGCGGTGGTAAATTGTCAATTTTTTATACTATAACAAAAGATGGGTTAAAAGAATTGAAAAAACTTTTGCTAAAACCGTTATCGCAAAATCCTTTGCAATTTATGTCAGATGCAAGAGTTAAAATTTCTTGTTTATCTTTTTTAGATTCAGAAGATTGTGCGGAAGTTTTGTTTGATTTGAAATCAAATGCCTTGTTACACTTGGTTAATGCTGAAAATATTTTATCCGATGAATATACGCCTTTGACTTTTTACCAAAGGATTGTTCTAGATAATTCGATTTGTGAATACAAAAATTTTATTTCAATGATAGAAGGTTTGGAAAAAGACAATGCCGGCAATAGTAAATAGTGTAATATCAGGTTCAATAGCCGAAGAATTAGAAATTCAAAAAGGGGATGAACTTCTTTCTATTGATGGAAACAATCTGCAGGATATGATTGATTACAATTTCTACATGAAATCGGAATTGATTACTGTAGAAATAAAAAAATCAGATGGCGAAATTGAAGAAATTGAGTTAGAAAAAGATTATGATGAAGATTTGGGTATAGTTTTTGAAAGTGCGGTTTTTGATCGCATAAAACCTTGTTTAAATCATTGTGTTTTTTGTTTTGTTGACCAACAGCCAAAAGGATTGCGTGATACTTTATACATAAAAGATGATGATTATAGACTTTCATATTTGCAAGGTACATATATCACGCTTACGAATTTGACAGAAAAAGACAAAGACCGAATTAAGCGTATGCATTTAGGACCGTTTTACGTATCAGTTCAGACAACAAACCCTGAATTGCGTGTAAAAATGTTAAGAAATCCAAATGCAGGTAAGGCTTTAGAAAATTTAAAATGGTTTAGGAAGAACAAAATTCCGTTTCACGCTCAAATTGTTTTATGTCCGGGGCTGAATGATGGGGCAGAACTGGAGAGGACTTTATCTGATTTAGCTGAATTAAAAAATACTGTTTTATCAACTGCAATTGTTCCAGTTGGAATTACTCAATTCAGAGCGGATGGGGAACTAAAACGCGTTGATAAAAAATGTGCTATTGAGACTGTAGAAATTGCTTCAAAATACAAGCGTGTTTGCTGTTCTGATGAGTTCTTTTTACTTGCAGATAAACCTATTCCTCCTGCAAAATATTATGGCAGTTTTTGTCAGCTTGATGATGGGGTTGGTGCATTGAGAATGACATTAGATGATTTTAAGAAGCGTAAATTACCGAAATCTGTTTCTAAACCTTATAAAATGGTGTTTGCGTGTTCTTATGCTGCGAAAAATATGTTAGAAGAAGTTGCTGCAAATTTAAACAAAATAAAAAATCTTACAGTTCAGGTATGTCCTGTAAAGTCAAACTATTGGGGACAGGATATCACTGTTGCCGGTTTGATTACAACTGAAGATTTGATTAGAACGGTTAAAGATGTAGAATGTGATGTTGTAGTTATTCCTTCTGTAATGCTGCGTCCATATACGGAAGACTTTTTGGATGGTAAAAATCTAACATACGTAAAAGAACAATCTAAAAAGAATTTTTACGTTCAACAAAATATTTATTCACTTGAAGAAGTTGTTAATTTAGTTTGGGACGTATAGAATTTATTTTGTTTTGTAGCCTGCAAGTTCATCAAGTGAGACATTAAAAATTTGCGCAAGTTTTATAAAAGTTGAGAATCCGATAGTTTCTCTACCTTTTTCGAGTCTATTGACGTGCTCTCTTGTGCGGTCGATTAATTCTGCAAGATATTCTTGGGAATATTTGTTTTTCTTCCTTAGTAGTCTGATATTTTGGGCGATTTTCTCATTGTATTGGTTCTCATCTTGCATATTTTGATTGTACATGTATAATATATTTATTCTGTGATAAATACCGCACAAAATAAGGGGGATATATGAGGAAAAGTTTTTTTGAATATGGGTTTACTCTTGCCGAGGTATTGATTACTCTCGGTATAATTGGGGTAGTTGCAGCTATGACTATACCAAATTTAATGACGGCGTATAAGGCTCATAAATATCGTGCACAATTTTTGAAATCTTATTCTATTTTACAGCAAGCTTTTAAGCAAATGGAAGCTGATGATGTATCAACCGATATAAGTTCCTATTCAAATAACATGGGCTCCTTTTATAATACGTTTAAAGTTTATTTTAAGGGCGCTCATTGGTGTGGTTATTATAGAGAAACAAGTAATGTACTACCTTGTACAGGTTTTCTAACTCAGAAATATAAAACATTGAATGGAGAAAAGATAATAGATACTGATTATTTTACAGATGGACAAATTGTATTGCCGGATGGAACTTTAATCTTGATTGATAATCCGAATAGGGGCGATTTTGTATATTTATTTGTGGATTTGAATGGGTATGGGCATCCTCCAAATAGACTTGGGTACGATTTATTTGCATTTCAATTTATTGATGGTGAATTGCGAACAATGGGGGATATGAAAACAAGGTATAATGATGTTGACGGTTTTTGCTCCATAGAAAGCACTTCTGTTAATAATGGTATGACTTGTGCACAAAAAGCAAAACAAAATTCCGACTATTTTAAATGGGTCGTAAAGAATCTGAAATAATATAAAATTTTGAATTTGTTGACAAATTCAAAATGGGTTGTTATAATATTAATAGAGTTAATATTTATGAAATTCAGAGTTATAAAAATTAAACAAGCAGAAAAAGAATTAAATGCTCTATCTAAAGAACAACAACATTCAGTATTGGCAGATTATGATGTGATTGAAAATAAAGGTTTAGAGTATGTAAAACGTCGTTTTTTGCGTGATGGATTATTTGAAATAAAGACAAACGATGTTCGTTCTTTGTTTAAATATTCTGTAGATGGAGATATTATATTGATAGGTTTGATTTATGAAAAACGTAGTAATAAGGCTCCAGAATATAATATTAAATTAGCTTTGAAAAGGTTAAAGGAGGTTTAACCATGGGATATGTTTACGTTAAAGATTCAGATGGTTTTGTAGTAAAGAAACCTGAAAATGAATGTCTACCAAATGAAGTCATAATTTCAGAACAAGAGTATAATGAATTGTCAGGTGAAAACTACTACAAAGAACATTTTACTCATGGTGGAGCTCGTGTTGGAGCTGGACGAAAACCTAAAACTGGTGTCGTTTTAAAATTTCAAATTCGAGTTTCTGAAAAAGAAAAAGCGTTGATAAAATATATTCGAGATAACCATATCAATGTTGATGAATTAATGCAAAATTAAATTACCTATGGTACAGGGTCGTAGCCTCCGGGATTGCCTGGATGACAGCGACAAATCCTTTTAATACCAAGCCATCCACCCTTTAGCACACCGTATTTTATGATGGCTTGTTTTGTGTATTCCGAACAGGTTGGGTAGAATCTGCAAACTGATGGTGTGAATTTTGAAAAATATTGATAGATTTTTATTAGTGTTAAAAATAATTTTTTCATTTTCCTTTTTTACTAAAGATTATCTAGTCTGTAATATAAGCTTCACCAATTGTATCAATTGCCTCTACTTTGATATCAGTGATTAGTTCAGAATAAGAAATAACTACAACTGTTGGAATGTGACGCTCCAGCAATTGATATAGCGGTAATCTGATTCTTGGGGAGCACAACACTACAGGCTGTCTTCCGCAAGTTTGATGGGCTCTTAACAGTGTTGTCGCTGTTGTTTCAATTAGTTCTTGTACCTGAACAGGGTTAAGTAAAAACATTGTACCAAGTTCTGTTCTTTGGCAACTGTCATCCAGTGTTTTTTCCCATTCTGGAGACAATGTCAGTGCATACAATACTTTGTCATCCTGAACATTAGCTAGGCATATTTGACGACCGAGTGCTGCTCTTAGTCTTTCAGATAATATATCAGGTTCTTTTGAAAATCTTGCGTAGTCGCAAAGTCTTTCAAAGACAAAGATAATATCTTTGATAGAAACTTTTTCGCGGATTAAGTTGACAAAAATTTTACGTAAATCACTTGTTGAAAGAATTGTTGGAACAAGGTCATTGACAAGTGTAGGGTCTTGAGAACGTACAAGTTCCATAAGTTTGAGTACGTCAGTTTTTGTCATAACCTCATCAACATGTTTTCTTACACATTCTTGAAGGTGAGTAACTATAACATCTGTTGCATCAACCGCAGTAACAAGTCTGGCAGATTTTGCATCTTCTTGCGAAATCCAATATGCCTGAGTTTGGTATGTTGGGTCTATACCAATAATTGCATCTTCCGGTACATCTTTTTTCATAGAATCCCATTGGTCAGCAATTACCATAAATTTCCCCGGATAAACATAACCGGTGGCAACAGTGTTCCCACGAATTAAAATCATATATTCATTTGCATCTAGCGCAGATGAGTCCATAATTCTTATGTTTGGTAAAATATATCCAAGTTCATCTGTAACTCTTTGACGTAAGGCTGCAATTTTTGCAAGCAATTGACCTTCTTGGTCAGGATCCGCAATTACCAACAAGTTAGAACCAACTTGCAAACTTAAAATATCAACTCCTAAACGTTCATACATTCTGTTAGGGTTTACCAAGTCTTGCATGTTTTGTCTAACGTTTTCAAGTTGTCCCAATTGTGATTGTACATCAGCATTGATTAATACTTGGAAACCTGCAACAAATAATGCTACTGCAAATATAAAAAACGGCAGCGGTGGTAAGCCTGTACCTTGCCAAAATGGAGTATGACCTGTTATACCGAGCAAAACAAGGAATGCCGCAGCGAAAAACAAAGCATAAGGTTTACTTGTAATTTGGGCGGTTACATCTGTACCTAAAGATGGGCTGGCAGCAGATGCACGAGTCATAAATATACCTGCTGCAATTGACATCAAAAGTGACGGTACCTGAGATGCCAAGCCATCACCAATTGTTAATACTGTGTATTTAGAAACCGCATCACCAATTGCCATCTGGTTCATAATGCAACCTACGCACAAACCGCCGATGATGTTAATAAGTACAATGATAATACCTGCAATAGTATCCCCTTTTACGAACTTCATTGCACCATCCATAGAACCCATCAAGCTGGATTCTCGAGATAAATCTTCACGTTTTTTTGTTGCTTCTTCAGGAGATATCAAACCGGCGTTAAAGTCCGCGTCGATTGTCATTTGCTTACCTGGCATGGCATCTAAGGCGAAACGAGCGGATACTTCTGCAATACGTTCAGCACCTTTGGTGATTACCATGAACTGTACAACTGTGATAATGAGGAAGATTACACCACCAACAATCATATTACCACCTGTTACGAAAGTTCCAAATGCGTGAATAACTTCTCCGGCTTCTCCTTTCGCAAGAATCAAACGAGTAGATGCAATTGACAAAACCAGTCGAAACATTGTACCAACCAAGATGATTGATGGGAATGATGACAATTCCAAAGTCTTTTGTACATATAAGGCGAACATCAAAAGAACAATCCCAAGTGTTATATTTAAGCAAATACAAATATTGATAATCCAGTTTGGTAATTCTACTAACAAGATAATCAAAAGAAACAGTACAAAGACTGCCATTAAAAATTCACTTATAGGATTACTACTGTTTCCTTCCGGTGCTGCCATTAAATTTCTTTTAATACCTCACTTATTACTGCCAATTGGGATTCTATTGTTGCATCAATAACCCCATTTGTTGTTGTTAATATACATCCGCCTTCCATGATACTTTCGTCTGGAATAATATATATTTTAGCTTCCAAGCCTAAAGAACTTGAAACTTCAGGCAAATCTTGTTTTAGCATGGGAGCTTGAGCAGGATTTACCTTTACTGTAATTTTTGTTTCTTCTTTAGAAAGCCCTTTCATAATATCTTTGATGTTATCTAAAATAATTTCAGGGTGTTCTATGGTTTCTTTTTTAATGATTTTTTTTGCAATATCAAAACTGATTTCCAAAATGTCAGGAGCGATGTTGTCATAAACTTCTTGCTTTGCATTGAAAAATTCTTGAATAGCAGTTTTTACAGAATCAAGATCATCTTTTGCCGCTTGTAGACCTTCTTGATAACCTTCTTTTGCAGCAGCTTCCTTAATCGCTTTTGCCTCTTCTTTTGCACGAGAAATCAAATTACGGTCATCAATCCGCCTAAAGCCTCTGCGACGGTCTCCTCTTCTGCGTTCTTGGCGTTGTTTGAAGTCGATATTGTCCAAGTTAAAAAGGTCGATATCTTTTTCTTCCTCTGTATCCAAAGATTCGACTACCTTGTCTTCCTGTTGTACCGGAACTGTCTGCTGTTCCTCTACTCCCTCAGCCTGTTTTGTTTTTTTCTTTTTGATAATCATGATTTGATATCATTATACACCATTAGCAAGATGTGAGGCAACAATGCTTGCAACTTTAGGTGGCATTTTGTCATAATATTTGCCCTCAATTGCGTTAAACACAAGGCGTTTAACCCCCATACGCTCTCTGATAAGGATTGTATCTAAATCTTTACTTGAATATTTAGAGGCAAAATGACGAAGTTTCATGACAACTCTGTTTGGAGCTATATCTGTAGCTTTTGGTAAGTTTGTTTTTATTTCTTGAAGACAGCGCAAAGCATTTGCTGTACCTATCCTTTGTGCCAAATCCGGTACTCTCATGTACTTGATAACTGCTTGTGCATCTTCAGGGTCAAATTTATTCAGGATAGTTTGAACTCTATCTTGATTCATTTTTTTGAATAACATTGCAACTGTTGCGAGTTTAAGAACTTTAGAATCAACTTTTGGAAATTCATAAGGTTCTGCACCGCTTCCGCCTTGAACTGCAGGCACTCCTTCGTTGTTCATTTGAACTTGAGCAGCTTGTGGGTCTTGGATATTTTGCTGTTGCATTTCTTGCGCCATTCTATCCATGTTAGATTGAGAAGCTGCAAATTCCATCAACTCTTCATCAATAACACCTTTGTTTTTTAATTCGGCAATTGCATCAACGTAGGTCTTTTTTACGTGATGTTCAATCAATTCAAGGATTTTTTCATGAGGTAACCCTTGAGAAAATGTTTGTTTAGCAATTTCAAAAATGGTATATGCAATTTTTTGCATAACACTATCCCAGTATTGTTGTGGAATACCAGAACGTATAATATCGACAGATTTGTGAAAGGACCATTCTGCAATAATTTGAGTGATAGTGACAGCTTGGTCTGCATTAAAATTAAGGTTAGGGTCTTCTGCTAATGCTTTACCTGACAAAAGTGCAAAATTACCCAAAGTATTGATTACATACTGCTTTTGAACATCCGTAAAATCTTGCGGTACAATTTCTTGAGCTTGTGCTGCTAAATTTTGGGCAAAATTTTCATAATCAAAATCTTTTGTCGCCATTATTTATTAACCTTCCTTGTTTGAACTTTCTTCAATCCAACTCTTAATTTTGTCTGCTGAATCTTCTGTTATTTCATTTGAAATGCTATCCAGTGAATCAACCAGCAAACTTTCATCAAATTGAGGTATTGCAACTTTTTGCTGTTGATTTATTAAATCTTGAGCCAACTCTGATTGTCTTTGAGTTAATTGGCTTGCACGAGAATTGATATCGTTAAGTTGTCTTTCTTGTTCTATTGCTTTTTGGCGCAGATTTTCAACTTCCATTTCGTTTTCTTCTCTGATACGTTTAACTTTAGATGAAATTACCTTAAATACGATAATTAAACCTAGACCACATAATAGCAACGCCAACCACCAAGGGTTTCCTGATTCGTCGACCTTTGGCAAGTTTTCTTGACGTTCAGGTGTTAAATATGGGTCATTAGAATTTGAAAATGCAATAGAAACATTAGCTGCCGTAACTTTTGGACTTGCTGAACGTGCAATAAGTTCTTTCATTTCTTCTTGTGTCGTGTCTGCAGGCCAATTGTTTCTGTCGATGGTAACAGCGATAGAAATATCTTCCACAACACCCGGTTTAATATATTCATTTGTTTGAGTTTTTGTCACTCCATATTGAGTTTCAGTTGCCTGACGAGAGTAGTTTCTATTTTGACTAGAATCTGTTCCGTTTGTCGGTAATCCGTTTGGTAAATATGTACTAACTGCATTTATACCTTGAGATTGGTCTTTTGTTTGGTCGCCTAATCCTTCTCTAAATGATTGTTCAGATACAGATGCTTTTTTGTTCGGATCATATTCTATTGAAAATTTTTCAACAGGAGCTTGTCTTAAGAATGTACTGACAGTTGCAACATAATTTCCAGGACCAACTAATCTGTCTAATTGTTTAGAAATTTTTTGTTGCATGTATTTATCATTTTCTTCAAGTTTTTGAAGCATTTCATCTTCAGCATCCATTACACTATGATAAACATTACCGTTAGTATCAGTGATTGCAATATTTTCTGCTGTCAAACCAGAAACGCTACCTAATAACAAGTTTGTGATAGCTTTAACTTTTAATTGATCAAGTTTTTCTCCATTTGGTAAAACAATTTGAACTGTTGCGGTTTTCGGTTTTTGCTCATCAAACATTGTTGTGTTTTCTGGAATAGAAATAAACACTGTTGCATTTTGTATTGGCGGAATCTTTTTGATAAGTCTAGCTAGTTCTCCGTTCATAGCTCGAGCAAGACGAATTCTTTTATCTTCTTTCGTTGAAGTGAAATCACCTTTATCAAATATTTCCAAACCTACGTTTTGGTCTACCAAGCCGCTTTGAACAATTGCAATTAGTGCATTATCTCTATCTGTAACTGTACATTTTTTTGTTAATGTTGAACAATTGTTTTTGTTTAATACAAGTTTTGATTTTGTACCATCAAGTTGACGCTCAACAGTAATACCTTGTTTAGCCAAAAGTGCTTGTATTTCTAATGCTTTCCCTAAATTATCCGTAGTTAGCAAGTCAACGTTAGCCGTTAATGGTTCTGAACCTACGACATTGGCATTGTTATCTCCGCCACCACCGCTGTTAGCTGCAAAAATTGCACCAACTATAACAAGTACGATAATCAGTGCTACTCCACCAATTATTCCATATAATAAAGGTTTATTTTCTAAAATTTTGCTAAAATCCATCTGAAGTCCCGTTGTCTGAATAAATTGTTTAGTATTTCCCTAAGAAAGGTATCTATACTGAAATTTGAGAAACTCTATCATAAGCGTTGATTACCTTACCTACGATTTGAGTTGCCACATTTACGCTAATTTCTGATTTTGCCATAGCTGTCATTACGTCATGGATATCAACATTTTGATTTCCAGACATAACATCTTTTAACAAGTTATCAGGCGCATTCATCTCTGTATTCAAATCTTCCATCAAGCCTGTAAATACTTGTTTAAAGTTTGGGCTTTCTGTTGATTCTACTCTATCCATACGCATGCTTGGCATCTTTGAGCTGATACCTGTATCAAATTTTGTATGTTGGATTCTTGAAGCTAAATCATATTGTGGAAAATTGCTATACATACTACTCTACCTCTCTTTTTTATATTACCTATTTTATTTGACTTTTTCAACTTAATTTACAAAAAATCAATCAATAGGTGTACAATTCATTGCTTTAGGGACTTTTTATACTTCATATTTAATAATATTTTTTGAAAAATCAAACGCATTGTTTTGAAATTTTTCTAGTATAATATTTTTGTAATTAGCGGAGGGGATATGGATAAAACTTTTTCAGGAGAAATTACCTTATTAAAAGCCTTAGCGATAATGCTTGTTGTTTCAGGACATTTAGAATTTTCTATTTTTGGAATGTTTCCGCCATATTCTTTTCAGTTAGCGTTATTTTTCTTTATCTCCGGAATGTTGTTTAAAGATAAGTATATAGATAATGTTTCAGAATATTTTTTAAGAAGAATCAAATCACTTTTAGTTCCGTATTTTTCTTATGAGGTATTTTATTTGCTGATTACATTGGCTCTTGTTCCTGTGATAGGTGAATTTTTTGGAGCAACTCCAAGTTTGAAAAACTTTTTTATAACTCCGTTTTTAAATGGACATCAATTGTTTTTATGTGCTCCATTGTGGTTTGTTCCACAGTTATTTATAACGCTAATAGTCTTTTTGTTTTTGATGAGAGTGTTAAGACCTATTGAAAATAAATACGTTCATTTAGTATTTTTCGCATTGTTAGGAATAACTGCAATTCCGGTTTGGAAATATACTCCTGTACATACTCCGCTTGCACTTGTGGGGATGCGTACTGCGTTTTCGTTGTTCTTTGTTTATTTAGGCCATTATTATGTAAAACATATCAAAGATAACTACAACATTTTCACTCCAAAATGGTTGGGTGGAGTTATTTTGTTTCAATCAATTTTGTGGTTATTCAACAGAGATTTTGACCCTGTGCATGGTATAGGTTTATCTTATGTTTTAGTCTGGGGGAGGTTTGACCAACAGATTATTGTACCGATATTCACATCAATTACAGGTATCTGGGTATCATTGCTTGCTATCAAATTGTTATATCCATATCTAAAGGATGTTAAGTTCTTAAAACAAATGGGCAAAGTTACCTATCATATTATGGCAAATCATTTGTTTGTTATGTATATTCTGACCCTGTTATTATTCAAACTTACAGGTACTCCGTTATCTGCAAAGGGGGATAAGATTTATTCCATTTTTGATCCTGTTCAAACGACATACCTATACTTTGTTGTCGTTATGGTTGTGACAACATATTTTGGAGTATTTCAACAGTTTATTTGGAAGAAAATCTCTATGGCAATTTCAACCAAACTACTGCATAAGGATACATAAGTAATCTTGTCTTATTATCCTTTAGAGATACTTTCAGCTTGTATTCTTCATCGGTCAATATATTTTTAAGATAAATATTTTCTTTGCTTTTTAAAGATTTTATTAAAACTACTTTTGGTATATCTATTTCAGCGGTGCAGCG